>Ga0272444_10000323_pt1 | contig 53467 bp, 54 predicted proteins | sample SSMForm13_FD_201033 | JGI IMG/M metagenome (GOLD analysis project Ga0272444, IMG submission 201033) | Marine sediment archaeal communities from Little Sippewissett salt marsh, Falmouth, MA, United States - SSM-Form-13 | ecosystem: Environmental > Aquatic > Marine > Wetlands > Sediment ... | reverse complement strand
CCCCAGCCGAACTTCCCCAAGCCCCCGGGCCAGTAAAACGGCTCACCCCCTTGAACCCGCCGCGCCGAGACCCAACGCACTATAATGGTGCGTAGCCTCGGCGTGCGCGCACCAGCACCTCTCCAGTACCGGTGCCGTCCGCACCGTAACAAGCCCCCGCAACCCCTTGGTGCAACACGGTTTGCGTGGTGCCTGGCGCGCCTGCCTGCTCGTGGTGCAGCCGCACGCCAAATTGGTTCGTTTCTTGCAGGATAGGATCTCGTGAAAGCATACAGTCCCACAATCGGCCTCCCCATCTTGGAAAACCTGCACACCGCGGTGGTCGTGCTGGACCCCGAGCTCGAGGTCACCTACCTCAACCCGGCGGCCGAGACGCTGTTCGCGCTCAGCCTGCAGCGGGTCAAGGGGGCACCCGTCAGCGATCTCCTGCCGGCCCAGGACCAGATCTACTGCGACCTCAAAAAGGCGCTCGAATCGGGCCACCCGTATTCGGACCGGGAAAAGGAAGTGACGCTGCCCGGCGGCCAGCAGGTCACGGTCGACTGTACCGTCACGCCCATTACCGACCCGGGCCATGCCACGGCGCTGTTGATCGAGATGGTGCGGATCGACCGCCAGATCCGTATTACCCGCGAGGAGCAGCTGCTGCAGCAGCAAAGCGCGACCCGCGCCCTGCTGCGCGGCCTCGCCCACGAGGTGAAGAACCCGTTGGGCGGTCTGCGCGGTGCCGCCCAGCTCCTTGAGAACGAGCTCGGCGACGAGGAACTCAAGGAATACACGCAGATCATCATCGGCGAGGCCGATCGCCTGCAGAACCTGGTGGATCGCATGCTCGGACCGAACAGCCTGCCGCGCATCAGCCAGGTCAACATCCACGAGGTGCTCGAACACGTGCGCCAGCTGGTCGGGGTCGAGGCCCCGCAGGACGTGCGGCTCACACCCGACTACGACCCGAGCATCCCGCCGATCTCGGGCGACCGGGATCAGCTGATCCAGGTGATCCTGAACATCGTGCGCAATGCCGTACACGCCGTCGGCGAACGCGGCACCATCCGCCTGCGCTCGCGCGTCCAGCGCCAGTACACCATCGGCCAGACCCGCTACAAGCTGGTCGCGAGCATCGAGGTCATCGATGACGGCCCGGGCATTCCGGACGACATCAAGGAAAAGATCTTCTTCCCCATGGTTTCAGGCAAACCGGAGGGGACCGGCCTGGGGCTGTCGATCGCGCAGTCGCTCATCAACCAGCACGGTGGGTTGATCGAGTGCGAATCCCGCCCCGGCGAAACCAAGTTTACGATCCTGTTGCCGGTCGAGCGCGCCGAAGGAGACGACGCGTGACGACCGGCAGCCTGCTGGAGGAATACCATGGCTGCACATGAACGTGTTTGGGTGATCGACGACGACCGGTCGATCCGCTGGGTGCTGGAACGCGCCCTGCAAAAAGCGAATATCGACGTGGTGACGTTCGAGGGGGCGAGCGCCGTGCTCGACGCCCTGGAACAGGACGAGCCGGATGCCATCATGACGGACATCCGCATGCCCGGCATGGACGGTCTCGACCTGCTCGACCGGATCCATCACGACCACCCCGAGATGCCCGTCATCATCATGACCGCGCACTCGGACCTCGACAGTGCGGTCTCCGCCTACAAGGGCGGCGCCTTCGAATACCTGCCCAAGCCCTTCGACGTGGAGGAAGCGGTGGAACTGGCCAAGCGCGCCTGCCAGCTGCGTCGCGAAAAGGCCCAGACCGGGGAGGCGGTGATCGCCGAGATGCCGGAGATCATCGGCGAGGCGCCGGCCATGCAGGAGGTATTCCGCGCCATCGGCCGCCTGAGCCGCTCCAACATCACGGTGCTCATCAACGGCGAGTCCGGCACCGGCAAGGAGCTGGTGGCCCGCGCGCTGCATCGGCACAGCCCGCGCGCCGACAAGCCCTTCATCGCGCTCAACACGGCGGCCATCCCCAAGGACCTGCTGGAATCGGAACTGTTCGGTCACGAGAAGGGGGCGTTCACCGGCGCGCAGACCCAGCGCCGCGGCCGCTTCGAGCAGGCCGACGGCGGCTCGCTGTTCCTCGACGAGATCGGCGACATGCCGGCGGAGCTGCAGACGCGCCTCTTGCGTGTCCTGGCCGACGGCGAGTTCTACCGCGTGGGCGGACACACCCCCATCAAGGTCGACGTGCGCATCATCGCCGCGACCCACCAGAACCTCGAGACCCGCGTGAAGGACGGCCTGTTCCGCGAGGACCTGTTCCACCGCCTCAACGTCATCCGCATTCACGTACCCTCGCTGCGCCAGCGCCGCGAGGACATACCGCTGCTGCTCACCCATTTTCTGCAACGGGCCGCCAAGGAACTCGGCGTGGAAGTGAAGACACCGACGCCGGAAGTGCTGGAATTCCTCTCCGGCCTGGAGTGGCCCGGCAACGTGCGCCAGCTCGAAAATACCTGCCGCTGGCTGACCGTCATGGCCTCGGGCCGCGAGATCCTGATGGACGACCTGCCGCCCGAACTCAAGGAGACAAGCGGCGCCGCACCGGCCGACAACTGGCAGCAGTCGCTCGCACAGTGGGCGGATCAGCAGCTCGCCCGCGGCACCACCAACCTGCTGGACGTGGCCACGCCCGAATTCGAGCGCATCATGATCCGCGCCGCCATGAAAAAGACCGGCGGCCGCCGCCAGGACGCCGCCAAGCTGCTCGGCTGGGGCCGCAACACGCTCACCCGCAAGATCAACGAACTGGACATGGACGAGGACCCCGCGGTCGGGCACGGGTAGAGGGCTTTAGGTGGTCCGTTGTCAGTGGTCAGTGGTCCGTTGTGGGGGGACTCCCCCCGCAACGTGCAGCACCGCCTGTACAACGGACGACTGACGACGGACGAAGAACCGTCCCTAACGCCTGAGCGCTCGCTGGCCCACCACCGCGAGAGCAAAACCGCGACGCGACCGGCCCCCTCAATACACCTCGCGGATGTAGATCTGCCGGGGCGAACCGGAATAGATACCGAAGCTCGTGCGCGCTGCCGGATCCGCCGCGCCGGCACCGCCCCAGTCGTACTCGAGCCATGCCGGTGCGTCGGCGCCGAGCACGAGATCGCCCGGCGCGCCCGGCGCGGCGAGCCACACATTGAATCGTCCCGAGGTCGCGGTGGCGCTGTATTGCTGACCGAGGGGGGCGGCCGCCGGGCAGCCGACGCCACTCACTCCCGGCGTACCCGTATCGAGGACGCAGGTATCACCGGTGCCGAGCGCGTCACCGGCATCGGGATCGCTCAGCGCCAGGAGGGGCGCGGCTGCGCAACTGTCCGCGGTGTTGAGGACGAAGGCCCCGCCGTCGAAGTATTCGAGCCGCATCGCCACGGGCAGGTCCACGAGTTCGGAGCCGAAGGCATTGTCCAGGGCCAGGCGTCCCCAGCGCAGTTCGGTCCCACCGATATCGGCGAGACGGAAACCGTCGCATACACCGTTCTGGTCGGGATCGTGGCAGGCGCCGTCCGCGTCGGTGAGATCCGAAGCAGCCAGGTCAAGGTGGACCTGGGCATCGAACGGCGCCTCGGGCGTGGCCGGTTTGGCATAGGCCAACGTCTCGGCGCCCAGGGCGTAGGTCCGTGTGCCGTCGAACGGCGGCGTGCTGATGCCACCTTCCGTGACGCTGCCCAGGGTATCCACGCCGACGGTCGCCGACGTCCCCGCGGCATTGTTCACGTAGGTGCGGCCGGCCAGGGTGGTGGCCAGTCTCCAGAACGCCGCGTCATAGTTGGCGGTGACATTGCCCTGGCGATTGAGCCCCTGGACGGTGAACACCGGGTCGGTATCGAATCCGAACGGCTCGCCGAGGTAGGTGAAGCCCCCGCCCGCACAGGCATCCGCGAACTGGGGCGTGCTGGCGCTCACGCCGAGCCGGGCAGGGATGAAGCGCCCGACGCGCGGCAGGAGCGGACCCGTCACGTCGCCCGCCCCGAGGTAGTCGGCGTCGCCGATCCCGGGCAAGAACGAAATGATGCCGACGTCGTCCCATCTAAAGCGCCCACAGGCGGTGCCGGCAGCCGCGGGGTTGCCATCGCAATCGGCGCCAAAGGCGCCGAAACCGGTCGTGCTGTCGAGCACACCCACGTTGCCACCGGCCGGCTCGACCAGCGCATGCTCGAGCCGCACCGATTCGGGCGTCGCCTCTCGACCGTAGTTGGGGGTGGGGTTGCCGCTGGCGTTCACGGCGGTGGCGGTGACCTCGAAGTCCGCTCCCGCCTGCACGAAGACGCCGCCGGTCGCATCGGCCGCCGCGGGATTACCCGGCACGTCGAGCACGAAGCCCGCAGGCCGCGCCACGAAGTCGTCCTGCCCGAGCATGACCAGCCCCGCGTCGTCGGTACCGGCCGAACCCTCATAGCGGGCCTGCAGGCGCATCGATCCCGCGTCCGGATACTGCACCTCGATCACGGCCTCGCCGTTGGCGTCGAAGGCGAGCGTTCGGGCCGTACCCGGCACGCTTCCGCCCAGCGCGACACCGTCGACCGACACGTCGAGCGTACCGGTGGCGGGGTTGAGGTACTCGTACCAGAAGTTCACGTCGCGACTGACATTGGAAAAGCCGGGCACGCATTGCTGCGTCGTGTCGTCCCGGCGCACCGCGCGCACGGTCACGGACTGTGGCGTGTCGGCGGCGTGGTCGGGCACGTCGAAGGCAAAGCCCGAGTCGCGGAACAGCATGCTGCAGTCAGGCTGCTGAATACCACCGACATAGCAGCGGTCCTGGTTGAAGGGCGTGCGCTCCGGTGTGCTGGACAGCACGCCCAGCGTGGCCGTTCCCGGGGTGGTGTGCCAGAGCTGCAGGGTGGCGCCACTGGTGAAGCTTTGCGTGTCACCGCCCACCCAGCCGGTCGGTGCCAGTGTGGCATCCACGGTCCCGGTATATTCCACGGAGCAGTCGGGATTCATGCAGGCCCGAACCACGATGTTCTCCGGCGAGCAGGTGAGACCGGCCCCGTCGTGGTAGAAACGGAAATGGTCGATGGTCGTGTAGGGCTCGATCCGCGCCGCACAGACCTGCAGGTTGTCGAGTTCGTGGATGTTGGTCGAACCGCCTGTCGAGCCGGTGAACGACAGCAGCCAGTCCTCGGGCACGGTGGACTGGCCCGGGTTCACGTTGAAGATGTCGAACTCGGGCACGATCTCCTGGTAATTGTTGCCGCTACCGGTGGTATCACGCTCGACCGTGACGAAGGCCTGGCCACCCCCGAGGAGGTGATCCACCGTGATGCGGTAACGGTGCCCCGGGCCCGGGGTGCCACCGCCCTGGTCGATACCGGGCGACAACGGGCCGGTACCCGCCACGTAGGGATAGCCGGTGGTCCCGGCCCCTGAGCCGCGAATGGCGACGCTGTCCTGCTCGCGCCCGGTCCCGCCGGAGCGGCATTCCGTGGGGTTGGCGAAGTTGCCGTACTCGTCGATACCCACGCCGAGCCAGCCGCCCGCGAATCCGGGGATGCCGCAGCGCTGGGCATAGCCGAGCGAGCCGCCGTAGCCACCGGGCACGGGCGTCACGCCGGCATCCGAGAAGGTCACGGCCACGCCGTCGGCGCCGTTGCCGTCATAGGCGTTGTAGTCGAACTCCAGCACCACCTTGTTGTTGGCACCCGGGAACAGGCGCATCAACGAAGCGGCCGTGGCCACGTTGTTGCTGTCATCTGTCAGGCGCAGACGGCCATTGATGATGCGCGGCAGGCCGAAGCTGCCGCTGCTGCTGTTCACGGCCCAGTCGGTACCCAGCGAGGCACGGTTGAAGTCGTCGGTGAAACAGGTCAGCGGAGGCTCGGGGCAGGGGTGGGTCTCCATCATCGCCGCCTGCACCTCGGCCTGGGTCATGCCCCCCTCGTAGACCCGCACCTCATCGATGAGCCCCTCGAACTCGCGGCCTGCGGCCCCCTGGTCGGCACCGATCTGCAGCGGGAGCCCGTTGGTAGCGAGGACCTCACCGCGGTTGTCGGAGGCGCGCGGCACGCCATTGATGTAAATGACCTGCTCGGCGGCCGTACGCGAGTAGACGACGGCGACATGGGTCCATGCGCCGATGGGGATATTGGCGCCGCTGGTCGTCAACGTGCGCGTGGCGCCCGATGAGGTATTCCACCACCAGTAGATCTCGTCGTTCTGCAGGTGGAACTCGTAGTTGGTGTCCTTGGAGAGGATCGTCTTCAGAGCACTGCCGCTTGGCAGGGTAGCGGGATTGATCCAGGCCATCGCCGTCAGCGCATCGGGCAGATCGAGCAGCGCATTGTCGCCGATCTCGATATAACCGCCGCCATCCATCTCGGCGCCGTTGCAGACGTAGGCGGGTGATGAGACGGGACTGCCGACGACATCGCCGTCGAGGCCGTTGCCGCTGCTGTCCACCACCTCGCCGGGAACCCCCGTCCAGCCTGGGCCATCGAGGCGATAGTCGCCGATCAGCGTAACGGTACTCGCCGGCGGCAAGGCCACGATCTCCACGGAATCGATAATGAAGTACTCGCCCCCGCCGTCGGTATTGTTCTCGATCAGCAGACGCACCCACGTGGTGGGCGAGATGAAGGCGGTGATGTCCGCGGAGATGATACCGGAGCCGTCGTTCTGACGTTGGGCGACGGTCGTCCAGTTGGATGCATCAGTCGAGACCTGAACCTCGAAACGGTCATTGCCTTCCAGCCGGCCCTCGGTCGCGTAGTCGACCACGAGCTGCGCGGTCGCGTATCCCGACAGATCGGCCGCGCGCCGCACCTCGGTGTCTTCCTCCCGCATGGCCAGGGTCGTGCCCCTGAGCGTGGCATTACCCCCCACGAACCAGGCCGTTGACCAGTTGTCGGTACCGTCGTTGTTGGTCCAGAGGAAGCCGTTGAAGTCATCGCGGAAGGTGGCCGCCGAGGCCGGAAGGGCGATCAACGCCAGGCAGAACAGCAGCGAGGCGACGATACCGCGCCGGCGAGACCGGCGCTGAGGCGTAATGTGGGCTCGACGTGTCATGTGGCGCAGCAATCCTCGGTCGACGACGTACAACCGTACGAGTATACCGACCGCCCTGGGCGAGCGGTCCGTGCGGCGTCGACGCTCGTCGGGCAAATCACGAAATTCATCCGTCCGTGACCTGTGCCGTGAGGCGGCGCGAGACGAAAGAGGAGGACTCGAGTGTGCCCGCCGTGGCACGGGCGGTAACCAGGTAGGTGCTGTAAACGGTGCCGGCCTCGTCGTGCCCGGGCTGGGCCGCACAGGTCACGGCCACGGCAAAACCGTCCAGGGTGAAGTTCGCGGCACTGCAATTGCCCGCCAGCGCACGCGCCACGCCCACCTCGAGTCCGCTGCGCGCAGCGTAATAAGCGCGGCTGGCCTGGAGGTTCTGCGCCGTGGTGATGCTGCGTTCACCGACCGTGGCGGAGATCGCCAGTGCGATCAGGGCGATGGCCGTGATCAGGAACACCGCGCTGAACAGGGCCGCGCCGACCTGCGCGCGCCTTGAAATTCCATGATGAAGGCCGGTTCGCGTCATGGGATATTCAGCACGTGGGTTTGTTGCAGCAGGGAGACCGTCTCGCCGTCCTGAGTGACGGTGAGCCGCGCGCTCAGCAGGCCGTGGCGGGTGCTGGCCCCTGCGTCATAGCGGAACACGCACTGGCCGATGGAGTCGGCCACCAGCGCGGAGGCACCGCCCCCGAAGTCACCTGCCGTCACCGGCTGGCCGGCCGTCACGGCGTAACCCTCGTAGCGCAGCAACTGGCCGCTGCCCAGATCGCAGACATAACTGATGGGTGCGTCGACGATGAAGACGCGCTGGCTGGGCGAGGCGAACGGGTACTGAAATGCCGGGCTGAGGACCACGCTGGCGGTGGTGCTCCCTGCGCCGATGGCGGCGCGGTTGTCGCCCACGTAGGCGTTCGCCGCCCCGCCGGTGGCGGTGAGATTGTAGACCACGGCCCAGTTCCCGGCGGCCGGCGCCTGCAGCAGACCGCCGATTATGTCGAAGCTTCCATCGGGGGCCGCGAAATCCAGTACGTCACCCGCCCCGCCCGCATCCGGCTGTGCGCGGTAGCGCCCGCCGGTGACGGTACGGAGAAACTCCACGGCCGTGCGATTGCCGGCGCTGGTCACGCGCACGCTGTTGGGCAGTGCATGGCGCACCTCGCGGTTCATGCGCTCGAGCGCCTGGTCGGCGATCTCGACCAGCTCGGCCCGCCGGCGCACGTCCTCGTAGGCCTCGAAGGGACTGATGATGAAGACCGAGCCCAGCGCCACGATCGCGCCGAGCAGCACGATGACCATGATGAGCTCGATCAGGGTGAAGCCGCGCTGAGAGACCCGTTTCCCGTAGGCGCGCTGCAAGGCGCGATTCTCACGAAACAACGACGGAGTGATCGCGCCTTGCAGCGCGCCTACGCGGCTCAGGCAACGCCCACCCATCAGTAATTCCCCTTCAGGCCGGCGATGCGCACGTTGATACCGCCACCGGTGTGCGTGATGCTCACCTCGATGCGGCGTGCCGTGGTTCCGGCCACGGCCTGGTCGGTCACCGTCATAGTGACGCGGTAGGGGTTGAGGCCGGCCAAGGTATTCCCGAGGTGATCGGCCACCGCCGTGGGCGCGGCCAGGCAGTTGTAATCCTGCACGTCGTCCCACTGGTGGCGCGGCACGCCACAGCCCTCGGCAACCCCATCGGGGTCGTCGAAGGCCTTGAGCATGGCCTCCTCGAGATAGGTCTCGGCGAGGATGACGGCCTGGGTCTGGATCATGGGATCGGCGCTGCGCGCCGTGCTGTTGATGATCGCCGCGAAGATGCCACTAAGCGCGGCAGCGATCACGACGATGGCGATGATGATCTCGATGAGCGTGAAACCGCCCGATCGAAAGGAATGTGTCGGGTGATGGCTAGTGGACATAGCCCGTGCCCGCTTCGATGGTGATGCTGCGCCCCGCGACGATGATGACACCGCTGGTACTGGGCCGGCCCAGCGCATCGAACACCGTGGTCAGGCCGCCCGTGATATCGACACCCCCGGGCGCACTACCGGTGTAGGCGTTGCCGGAGACCGGGTCGCGCACGGCAACGGTGAAGGCCCCCGCCCCGCAGGTCTGCCCGCCCGCGCCGCTGCGCAGGCGCAGCGCGTAACTGTCCGCGGCCGCGTCAACGTCGAGCCGCACGTCGCAGCCGGTCTGGACCGAGAGTTGATGGGCGTAGCGGGCGGCGTTGAGGAGCTGCTGATGGAACACGGCCGCCTGGGTTTCGGTAGTGCTTAGCCGCGGATAGGCAATAACAGCCAAGGCACTGATCAGAAGGATGATAGTGACCAGTTCTATCAGGGTGAAGCCACGCGAAGGAGTATTACCCATAAGTCCCAATTTGGACCAGGGGCCGTGTCGGCCCCCGATCACTGGACTATCAGACCTTTAGCAACCAGTCGTCGTCAGCGTAATGGTCGGCGTGTTATTTGCAGCCGCGGGCTGGGTATAGGCAACAGTACAGTTCGCAATTGCAGCGCCACTGCCGTCGGCCAGCGAGAACGTGCCAGCGTTGAATACGAATCCGCTAAAATCGCTCAAGGAATCATCAATGTCCGCGGTGGCGGGGTAACCAAAAACAGTATTGATCGCCTGACCCTCAACAGTTACGGAACCGGTAGCGCCAGTTTGTCCGTCGACTAGGGCTTGGGCATGGACGATCGCACTCGCGGCCCGGACCGCGCCATTAAGTCCATTGATCGAAGCAATGCGCGCGTTGGTGGCCAGATCCGCGTAACGTGGCAGAGCGACAGCCGCCAGCGCGCCCAGAATCACGATCACCATGATGAGCTCGATCAGGGTGAAACCCGATTGCATCTTTTTCATGTGAAACACCTCGTTGTTTGCTTTCGCATTAAGCAGGCCGCGGCCCGCGTCGATTGGGGTCCGTTCCGGTTCGACCGCCGCAGCGGCATCTCGTCCCTGACCCACGCCCCGCAGGGCGAATTCTTTTTGATCAATCAGTTAGCGCAACATCTTAACTTATCGACAGAGAAAATACGCCTAGCCAATTGCGATATTTAACATTGTTTTACACGCCTAAAGGGTACTGCGGATCATCAACAGGCCGACCAGGCCCAGCAGGCTGCCGAGGCTCATCACCAGCCCGACGGCGCGGGGGTAGGCCTGAAACAGGCGATCGAGTCCCGGGTGATCTTCGGTCAAACCGCGGCTGGCCTGACGGGTGGAGACCCACTCGTTGGCGCGCGCCTCGATACCCTTGAGCAGGCTCGGGCGCAGGAACACGACGATACCGACCAGCAGGCTGAACCCGGCGCCGATCCACATCACGAGCTCGAAGGTCTCGACCAGGATTTCCACCGCGATGCGCTGACTGGCGTCTGCCAGCGAGCGCGCCATGAGTCCCGCATCGAAGCGCGTGCCCAGGTACCAGAGGATGAGGGCCGCGCCGAGGACGATGATCGTGCCGAAGATACGATGATGGCGGTAGAAGAAGCGTTCCGTACTGACAGGGACCTCGAGCACCCGCGTGGTCTCGCGCATGGAGTGACGGCGCCCGAGCACCTCGGAGAGTGCCACGGCCCGCGCGGGCGAGATCAGGGCAAGCAGGCCGACCAGCAGGCCGATGCCCAGCCCCACGATCAGCACCAGCAGGGCGACCTCGATGACCAGGCTTTCCGTGCTCGACAATCCGCTCATTTAACGCCCTCTAAGCTCTTGTTCGTTATCGGCGAACCACGTATACGGGCTCAGGCCGGACGTTTCCAGCGGTAGGGTTCGACCGGCTCGATGATCACGCCCTCGATCCGCTCACGCGGTGCGTCGTACCGACCGTTACCATTGCGATCCTCGAAGGCCAGCCGCACGCGGAACCGCGCGCGCTCGGGATCCCCGAGGGCACCCTCGAAGAACTCGGTGTTGCGCACCACGTACACGAGCGTCCGACTGCGCGTATCGAAATACCAGTCGCCACCTGCCACGCCCGGTGGGACCGACTGGTCGAATTCGCCGATGTACGTCGCCGGCGCCTTCGCCAGCACGCTCATCGGATTGATGGCCTCCAGGTCGCGCGTGGCCGCGAGGCCCTCATGCACGACGCGATCGGCGAACTCGATCACCAATGCGCTTTGCAGCTGACCGATCGTCTGCTGCAGCGCCACGCGTTCGGCATCCACGTCCAGGCGCAGGATCTTTTCCATCGCGATCACCATGAGGATGCCCACGAGAATCACGACCAGCGTGACCTCGAAGATCGACAACCCGGCCTGGCGGTGGGGCCCGCGGCTCATCGTCCCGCGATCTGCGTGAGGTCCCACATGGGCAGGAACACGCCCAGCGCCAGGATGAAGACGATGATCCCCACGGCCACGGTCATCACCGGCTGGATCAGCTCGGCCAGGCGCCCGACATCGTAGTCCACCTCGCTCTCGTAGAAGGCGGCCACCTCCTCGAGCATGTCGTCGGTCTGGCCCGTCTCCTCGCCGACGGCGAGCATCTGCATCACCAGCGGGGTGAAGATACCCATCTGGCCGGCGGTACGCGTGATGCTGTCCCCGCGCTCGATGCCCTCGCGCATGCCGACGATCTTCTTGCCGATGTACTCGTTGCCGATGGCCCGCGAAACCACGCTGAGCGCCTGGATGAGCGGCACGCCCGAGCGCGTGGCCATTGAGAAGGCGCGGGCAAAACGGGCGAGCGTGGCGCGCAGGATGATGCTGCCGAACACGGGGATGCGCAGGCGCATCTCGTCCCACCACAGGCGGCCCTTGTCCGTGTTGATGTAGCGGCGAAAGCCATACACCGCCCCGCCGATTGCACCGAGGATCAGCCACCAGTAGGCGGCCGTGAATTCGGACAACGCGATAATGGCCCGCGTGGGCAGGGGCAGCTCCAGCCGGAAACGCTCGAAGACCTTGGCGAATTCGGGGATCACGAAGGCCATGAGGATGAAGATGGCGATACCCACGGCGACCAGGACGAACAGCGGGTAGCGCATCGCCGCCTTGATCTGGTTGGTCGTCTTCTTCTCGCGCTCGAGGTATTCCCAGAGCCGCAGGAAGGCCTCGTCCAGGCGCCCGGATTCCTCGCCCACGCGCACGAGGTTGATGTAGAGCGGCATGAAGATGTCGGTGTGCCGTGCCATGGCGCCCGCGAGGTCGCGCCCCGCCTCGAGGTCGTCGACCATCTCCTCGATGGCCTCGCGCAGGCGCGTGTTGCGCGTGGAGCTGGCGAGCTGGTTCATGCCGCGGATGATGGGCACGCCGGCCTTGGACAGCGCGTAGAGCTGGCGGGTGAAGAGCCCGAGCTCGCTAATCGTGGGCTTTCCGAGCCCGAGCTTGCGGTTGAGCCACTCGCCGACGTCGGCGCTCCCCCGCGCCTCGGTGATTTCCACCGGGATGTAGCCGTTGCTCAGCAACTGCTCGGCGGCGGCATCGCGCGAGGGTGCCTCGATCCGGCCGTTGAGGGCCCGACCGTCGGTACCGCGCGCCTTGTACTCGAAGCTCGACATCCCTCAGCTCACGCCCCGGCCTGCGTGTCGGCCCGCAGATCCGCCCGCAGATCGGCATGCGCCGCCGACTCGTAGCCCGTTTCTTCCAGCTCGCCGGCGATACGCAACACTTCCTCGACCGTGGTCACCCCCTGGCGCATGTAGTCGAGCGCGCTCTTCACCAGAGGCTGGTAGTGACGGCTCTTGCGCGCGGCGACCACGAAGGACTCGGGGTCGTCCTTGCGCAGCGCGGTGAGCATGCTCTCGTCGGGCTCGATGTACTCGTACACGCCGATGCGCCCGCGGTAGCCCGTGTTGTTGCAGTGCGCACAGCCGCGGCCATGGCGCAGCTGCGCGGTTACGTCGTCGTCGAACATGCTCCTGAGCCAGGCGGCCTCCTGCTCGTCCGGCTCGTAGACGGCCTCGCAGCTCGGGCAGATGCGGCGTACCAGACGCTGGGCGATGATGGCACGCAGCGAGGCCGCCAGCAGGTAGCCCTGGGCGCCCATGTCGAGCAGGCGGTCGGCGGTACTGATGGCGTCGTTGGTGTGCAGGGTGGACAACACGAGGTGACCGGTCATGGCGGCGCGCAGGCCGATCTCGGCCGTCTCCTTGTCGCGCATCTCGCCCACCAGAATGATGTCCGGGTCCTGGCGCAGGGCGGTGCGCAGCACGGTGGAGAATTCCAGCCCGATCTTCGGGTTCACCCCCACCTGGCTGATGCGCGGCAGCCGGTACTCGACCGGGTCCTCGACCGTGATGATCTTCTTGCCCGGCACGTTGAGTTCGCGCAGGGCGGCATACAGGGTGGTGGTCTTGCCCGAGCCGGTCGGCCCGGTGACCAGCACCATGCCGCTCGGGTGGTGCAGCACCTTGCGGAAGCGGTGCACGATGCTGTCGGGCATGCCCAGGTGATCGAGCTTCATCATCGAGCCCGACTGGTCCAGCAGACGCATGACCACGGACTCGCCCCACTGGATGGGCATCGTGGACAGACGCACGTCGATGTTGCGGCCCTTCACCTTGATGTTGAAGCGGCCATCCTGGGGCAGGCGCTTTTCCGAGATATTGAGACCGGCCATGAGCTTGAGGCGCAGCACCACGGCGGGGGCGATGCGTTTCTCGTTCATCACCTGCTCGTGCAGCACCCCGTCGACGCGCTGGCGAATCCGCAGCACGTCCTCGTCCGGCTCGATGTGGATGTCGGAAGCGCCCACGCCGACCGCGTCCTCGAACAGGGACTGCAGCAGCTTGACCACCGGCGCGTCGACCACCTCGTCGCCAACCATGAGCTGGGCCACGTCGAAGTCGCCCTCGGAGAGCTCCTGGCCGAGTTCCTCGGCAAGGCTGCTGATCTCGTCGGTGCGGCGGTAGACCTGGTCGAAGGTGCGCAGCAGCTCGGGTTCGCTCACCACGGCCTGCTCGATGGGCCGGCCGAGGATGTGGGCGATCTCGTCGTAGGCGAAGATGTCGGTGGGGTCGGCCATGCCGACCAGGTAACCGCCCGGCGTCTCCGACAGCACCATGGCCCGGAAGCGCCGCGCGCTGGTCTCGGGCAGGCGCCGGATCAGGTCCGGCTTGAAGTCGTAGTGCTTGAGGTCGATCATCGGGATGCTCAGCTGCTGCGACAGGAAGCTGAGCATGTCCAGCTCGGTGAGGAACCCCAGCTCGATCAGGGTGCGACCGAGCTTGGTCCCCATCTTCTTCTGCTCGGACAGGGCCTGTTCGAGCTGTTTCTGCGAGATCACCCCGTTCTCGACCAGCAGGTCGCCGAGGCGGATCTTCTTGCGTACCACGGTATTCATGCCATGCCGTCCTTATCCGATCACGCCGAGACGCTGGCGGATGTATTGCTCCAGACCGGTGGTGAGCCCGGGCAGGCTCAGGGCGCGCCGGTAGGATTCGGCCGCCTCCGGCCCCCGGCCCGCGGCCTCGAGCGAAATGCCCAGGCCCGCCCACCAGGTGGGTACGGAAGGGTTCACCGAGAGCGCCGCGCGGTATTCACCGATCGCCGCATCGTGCTGCGAGACACGCTGGTACAGCGCGCCGAGAAACGCCCGGTAGTCCGGGTTGCCGCCGGCGACCGGCAAGCCCGACTCGAGGCCGGCAATGGCCGCCTCCACCGCCCCGCGGTTGACCTGACTGCGCGCCAGCAGCATGCGCAGCTCGGCATCGCCCGGGCGCTGCGCGATCCCCTCGGCGATCACGGCCTCGCCGGCCGCGACGCTGCCGGTCCCGATCAGGAGCGACCCCAGGGCCTTGCGCGCATCGCGATGTTCGGGCGCCAGCGCGAGGGCGTTTTCCAGCCCGCGGCGGGCGCTCTCCACATCGCCGGCATTCAGGGTCTGCAAGGCCTCCCGGTAAAGGCGGTCGGCGCGCTCGGCGGGGGTGAGCTGAGGCGTGCGCTTGCTCATGCGCACCGGCTCGGATTCGGGCTCGGCTTCGGATGCGACCTCGATGGTGTCTGCCGGCGGTGCGGCGACGGGGGCCTCGGCCACCACCGCTCGGGGCACGGGCGCCGGTCGCGTGAATCGCAGCACGAGCGTGCCGCCGGCCGCCTCGGTCGCGACCTCGACGCCCTCCGCGGCGGTATAGCGCAGGCGTGCCCCGTCGGCTGCGGGCAGCATCTGCCAGGCCGTGACCCGGTCGTCGTCGAGCTCGACCGGCGCATCGGAAAGGACCACGCCCGGGATGAACACCTCGCCCCGGCGGCCCTCGCGCCGATGCACGGGGGCGGCCTCGCCCCCGGCCAGACGCAGTGCCAGTGCCGCGTCCGCGGCCTCGACGGTCAGCTGCAGGCGCGGCGGCTCGGGTGCCGGTGCCACGGGGATGGCCGCGGCGGCACGATCCGGGGTCTCCGGCACCGCGGATTCCGCCATGGCGACGTCTGCCGGGGCGACCGGGGCCTCGGCCGTCCAGTAGGCCTTGTACCCGAGGCTCGCGAGTGCGCCCAGCGCAATAAACCCGAGCACCAGGACCAGGGGTTTGAAGGGGAGCCACGACCCGCGTCGTCCGTCAGCGGTCAGCCCCGGCGGCAGCGGCTGGTCGCCGCGCGCCTGCTGGCTCTGGCGGGCCTCGAGGTCGCGAAGCATCTGGTTGATGAGGCTCATGCCAACCACGCCCCCACCACCCAGGCGCCGGCGGCGAAGGCGGCGAGCGCCAGGCCGGCATAGACGAGGGAGCGCGCGGCGCCCGGGGACGGGGCCGCACCCTCGGTGTCGTCCGCCGCCTGCCGTACGTGGACCGGGGCCACCTGGCGGGCCCCTTGCCCGAAGGCCGCCATCAGCGACTTGTGACTGAGTACGTTGATCAGGCGCGGGATGCCCTGGCTGGCCTCGTACAGGCTGCGGATGGCGCGCTCGTTGAACAGGCCACCGCCCTGGTGGCCGGCTACCAGCAGGCGGTGGCGGACGTAGTCGCCCACGCCCTCGCGGTCCATCGGCGTGAGGCGGTAGGAGAAGGTGATGCGCTGCTTGAGCTGGCGGAAACGCGAGGCCTTCAGGCGCTCGTCGAGTTCCGGCTGGCCGAACAGCACCACCTGCAGGAGCTTGCTCTTCTCGGTTTCGAGGTTGGTGAGCAGGCGCAGGGCCTCGAGGCTGTCGTCCGGGAGGGCCTGCGCCTCGTCCAGGCACAGCACCACCTGCTTGCCGGCCCCGGCCAGTTCGACCAGGCGCGCGTAGATGCGGTTGGTCAGCTCGTGGGCGTCGATGCCGGTCTCGAACTGGAGCCCGAGCTCGCTCGCCAGGGCCTTGCGCAGGGCATCGGGGTCGAGATAGGGGTTGGGGACGTAGGCGGTGACGAAGCGGTCATCGAGCTCGTTCAGCAGCTTGCGGCACAGCAGGGTCTTGCCCGTGCCGACCTCGCCCGTGACCTTGATGAACCCCTCGCGGGAATTGAGCGCCACCAGCAGGACGTTCAACGCCTCCTGGTGCGCCCGGTAATTGAAGAAGAACTCGGTGTCGGGCGTCAGCGAGAAGGGCGCTTCCTTGAGGCCGTAGAACTGCTCGTACATGGCCCGCGCGTCCGGCGCCTAGCGCGCCGACCCCCGCTCGAGCTGCTGCAGGCGACCGGATACGCCGCGCAGCTGGTTCTGCCAGACCTCGTCGCCATCGACCACGATGGGACGCAGCAGGATGACCAGCTCGGTCTTGCGCGTGACCTGCTGGGTGTGGCGGAACAGCCCGCCCACCAGCGGCAGGTCGCCGAGCACCGGGGTGCTGGCCTTGCGGTCCTGCACGCTCTCCTGCATCAGGCCGCCGATGACCACGATCTGGCCGCTGCGCGCGCGGATGATGCTGTCCGACTCGCGCACCTTGCTGAAGGCGAGCGGCAGCGAGAGGTTGCGGTCGCCCACCACGATTTCCTTCTCCTGGTCCGTCACCTCGCTCACCGTCGGGTGGATGTGCAGGGTGACCTGGCCCTGGGCGCTGATCTGCGGCGTGACGTCGAGCGCGATGCCGGAGAAGAACGGGGTCAGGGTCACGCTGGGCGAGGTGGTGGTGGCGGTACCCGTAGTCGTGGTGGTCTCGATGTCGGTGACGAAGTACTCGTCGGTGCCGACCTTGATGACCGCCTTCTGGTTGTTCACCGTGGAGACGCGCGGGCTGGAGAGCACCTGCACGTCGCCCTGGCCCTGCAGCAGCTCGATGAAGGCGGTGAAATCGCCGGCCTCGAGCGCGAGCGTGAACACGCCGCCGAAGGCCGAGGTCAGGGTGCTGGTCACCATGCTGGTGGCACTCGGGTTCAGGTCGCCGCCCTGGCCCGCGATCTCGGACACGCCGCCCGACTCGCGGTCGAAGATGGTACCGCCGCCAGTCTGGCCCAGGAGGATGGAGTCGCCGTTGTTCTCGCCCAGCGCCGCCCAGTTGATACCGGCCTGGAAGCCGTCGTCGAGCGTCACCTCGAGGATCTTCGCCTCGAGGATCACCTGGCGCTGGAGGTTGCCCTGGGCGCCCTCGAGGAAGGCCTCGACGTCGCGCAGCTCGTTCGGCATCGCGCGCACCACCACCATGTTGGCCTGCGGACTCACGATGACGCTGCGGCCCTCGGCGTTGCCGATGATGGCGCGAATCGAGTCCCCGAGCTCGCCCCAGACATCGGATGCGCTGGCGGTCTTCACCTGGCTGCCGTAGCGCTCGAGCACCTGGGTGTCGCCGGAGGAGACCACCGGGCCATCACCGTTATTTCGGTCGCTCTCGCCGGTGAGCTGCCCGCTGCTCACCCGCGTATTAGACTCACCGAGGCGTTTCAGGTGCAGGTAATCGATGTAGAAGATCCGCGACTGCAGGCGCACCGGCAGCACCACGTAACCGCGGCCGGTGTGCTCGTACTCGTAACCGTAGACACGGCGCACGAGGTCCATCACCTCGGGAACCGTGACATTGTTGAGCGTCAGGCTGATCTGCCCTTCGACATCCGGGTGCACGACCATGTTGTGGGGCGTGTCCTTCACCAGGCTCATGAAGAAGGCGCGGGCGGGCGCGCGGTTCACGTCGAGATCGAAGCGCGGCTCGCTCGGCCCGGCCGGCGGCACCACGGTCGTCATCGGCGGCAGGAGTTCGTCGGCGACGGAGGGCGGCGGCGCGGCCGGCGGCGGTACCTGGTTCGCGGCGGCGTCCAGTTCCTGGATGAATTGCGTGCGGGGATCCGGCTTGGGCTCGGAGGGCGCGTCGGGCTTCACGGCGGCCTGTTCACAGCCCGCGAGCACCAGGGCCAGCACGGCCGGTAGAAGTATGATTTTTCGGGTCATCGCTTAACGCGCACCTTTCTTGATCTCGTAAACCGGTAGGCGCAGGGTGATTTCACCCTGCGCGGTCGCCAGACGCACGGCACTGGGGCTGATGGCCAGGACGCGGGCACCGCTCACGGTGCCACCCTCCGTCACCACCTGGCCGTTGATGATGGCCGTGCGCTGTCCGCCGGATACGGCGGTGGAATACAGTGTCCATTCGATGTCCTGGGCGCGGGTCTCCGCCGCCGCCATTCCCGCCGGCGGCCGCATGGGGTCGCGCACCTCGTCGGCCGTGACAGGATGGCCCGCCAGCAGGAGCAGCAACAGCGCGGGGCCGAGGGATCGCAGCCTATACACCGATCCAGCCCTCGTTGAGGCTCAGGGTATAGAGCCGAATGCGCACCGCGGCCTGCGGGTAGGCCTCGGTGGTGAGTTCCAGGTCTTCCCAGAACAGCCGCCACGGCAGGGCCTCGAGCGCCTGTGCGTAGTCGAGCACCGCATGGTAGGACCCCCGCAGCTCCACGGTGAGCCCGTGGCGGTATATCTTCGGCGCGGCCGCCTGGTCCTCGGCATCGGCCGCGACGAGCCCCTCGACCACCCGGGCGGGCTCGCTTTGCACCGCCACCAGTTCGAGACCGCTGGTGCGGGAGACCAGGTCCTCCACCACGCGGGCCATCTGGGCCGGCGAGATGAATTCGAGGGTCTTTTCGCGCAGCTCGACGTCGACATCGGCAATGCGGGCACGCAGCTGTTCTAGCTTGCGGCGGTTCTCCTCGTCCGGATCGATTGCGGCACGCTGTGCCAGCTGGTCGATCTGCACCTGCAGGTCGGCAATGCGCCCTTCCGCCGCCGCGGTCTCACGTTGCATCTGGGCCAGGCGCTGCTGCGCGGGGCTCACCAGCAGGGCCAGCAGCAGTCCACCAACGACCACCACCATGGCCGCGAAGACCAGGACGCGTTCGCGGGTGGCCAGCGCGTCGATACGCGCCATGAGGTCGAAAATGCGCGCCTTCACGAGCCCCCCTCCCGGGCGCATTCACCCGCGTCGTCGACCGGGCAGTGCGTGCTGATGACGAAATCCATGCGCGTGTCGTCCTCGGGTCGGCGCATCCAGAAGGCGGTGAACTCCTTGCCGAGGTAGGCGGGCTCGGCGGCGAGATCCTGCAGGTAGGCCGGCAGCAGGCGGGCATCCAGGGCGCGGCCTTCGAGACGCAGGCCGGAGCCGCCGTCGCTGAACCCGATGTGCGTGAACCAGAGGCCGTCGCGCTGGTGACGCCCGAGCCCCGCGAGCTGCGCGGAGAAGCCGCCGCTGTTGCCCTCGCTCTCTCCGGACACCACCGCGAGGAGTTGGCGCTTTAGGTCGAGATCCCGTTCCAGGCGGCGGACCCGCTGCTCCAGCACCGGGCTCTTCACCCGCTGGGCGAGTTGCTCGGTGATCTGCATGATCTGTTGCTGCTGCGCGGCCTGGCGGTGCTTCAAGTCGGCCAGCTCGGCCTCGGCGGACCACACGCGCAGCACGGTCACGAACCAGACGAGGAGTAAAAGTACGACCAGCGCACCGACGAGGCCCAGCATCAGGCGGGCCGGCAGGAGGATCTGCAGGGGCCGCAGGTCGTCGCGGTAGAGGTTGATCTGCTGGCTCATGCCTCACCCCCGGCGGGCAGGGAGAGGCCGCCGCCCAGGGCCAGCAGGATGTCCGGCAGGGACTCGGCCGGTGCATCGAGATCGACGAGCGCATCGAGCGGCAGGCCGTGGGCGCGCACGCCCAGCGTGGCCCCCGCGCGCTCGGCCAACTCGTCGAACTCCGGCAGGCCGGGTGCGACCACCAGGCGCTGCGCCGAACCCAGGCCGAAGTAGCTCTCGAAGTAATCCATGGTGCGCTGGACCTCGAGGGCGATGCGGTCGTAGAACTCGTCGGCCCGGCCGGCGAGCGCGAGTCCGCCGTCGCTGGCCGGCGCGAGTTCGCGGCGCACGTCCTCGTAGCCGTAGTCGACCCCGCGGGCGACGTAGAGCCGGTCCCCGCGGGTGATGGCGATCAGGCCCCGGTGGCGACCGAGGTACAAGGTCGCGAGGCTCTCGTTGGCCTCGCCCAGGCGGGCCAGGAGATTGCGGATCGCGAGCTCGGCGATGTCGATGCGCTCAGGCACCAGGCCGGCGGCCTCCAGCGCATCGAGCTTGCCGCGCAGCAGCCGCTTGTGGGCCGACACCACCATGACGGATGGCGGGCGCCCGCGCTGGCTCTGCATGGGGACCTCGAAGACGTCGATCACGGCCTCGTCCAGCGGGTAGTCGATGAGCTCGCGCACGCGCCAGCGGGCGGCAGCGACGAGTTCGGCATCCTCCACGGGCGGCTTTTCGATCTGGAAGGTCTGGTAGTCGCCGGGGGCGAGGGTGAGGGTGCAGGGCGTTTCGCCGAGGCGAAGTTCGCCGACGACCTTGCCGAGCGCGTCGGACAAGGTCGTTTCGGCCGGAACCTCCAGGGTACGCGCCGTCACCGAGGGCCGCTCGGCGTCGGGCCGGGGAAGATACGCGAGCGCGATCGTCCCGTCGCTCATGCCCACGCCCACATGGCCGCTGGCAGGCGACTTGCCCCGGAGGCGTGCAAGTAGTGAACGCCCCTTCATGGAATGCTTTTTACGGTGTCCGGTCGCCGTGGCACAAGGCCCGGCAGGTAATCTTTATAATTTTTTACAACTTGTTAGCCGGATTATTATCGAATGCAGCTTAACAAATCAAGCTAACCAATTGTATTTCCATGTATTTGTCAGGAAAGTCAGGTGCAGGCGCGCGTATTGTCGTTCAGCCGCAGCGTGCCGGTGAGTTGCGCCACACTCTGTAACTCGTGGCGCTCGAGGTAGCTGCGGATGCCCGCGTTGATCTTCTTGCAGACCAGCGGGTCGTAGAAGAGCGCGGTGCCCACGCCCACCGTGGTCGCCCCGGCGATCAGGAACTCGATCGCGTCCTCGGCGGTCATCACGCCGCCCTGACCGATGATGGGGATGCCATGCTCGCGCGCCACCTGGTGGACCTGGTGCACCTTGAGCAGGGCGATGGGCTTGATGGCCGGCCCCGACAGGCCGCCCTGGTTGTTGCCGATCACCGGTGAGCGCGACTCGATGTCGATGGCCATGCCCATCAGGGTGTTGATGACGGCGAAACCGTCGGTGCCCGCCTCGATGCAGCGCCGCGCGTTCTCGGCGATGTTGGTCTGGTTGGGCGAGAGCTTGGTGATGAGTGGCTTGCGCGTGGCCTTGCGGCAGGCCTCGACCACGCGGGCGGACATGTCCGGATCGTTGCCGAAGGCCACGCCGCCTTCCTTGACGTTCGGGCAGGAGATGTTGATCTCGATGGCGTCGATGGGCGAGTCGTCGAAGAGCTTGGTGACCTCGTAGTATTCCTCGACGGTCGAGCCCGAGACGTTGGCGATGAACCGGGTTTCCGAAAAGTCGAGCGTCGGCAGGATCTCGTTGACCACGCGGTGGGTGCCCGGATTCTGCAGGCCGATCGCGTTGAGCATGCCATCCGGTGTCTCGTAGACGCGGTGCGGGCGATTCCCCAGGCGCGGTTCGAGCGTGGTGCCCTTGAGACACACGGCACCCACGTCGCGGTTGGAAAAGCCCTCCACGCGCGTATATTCTTCGCCGAATCCGACGCAGCCCGAGAGCAGTACCAGGGGGCTTTCCAGGTTCAGGCCGCAGAACTCGACCGCCAGGGGGTTGGAGTCGCGGGACAGGTCATCCGCCATGTTTCACATCATCCTCTATCAACCGGAGATTCCCCCGAACACGGGGAATATTATGCGCCTTTGCGCCAATACGGGCAGCCACCTGCACCTGGTCCGCCCGCTGGGCTTCGAGCTCGAGGACAGCAAGCTGCGCCGGGCCGGGCTCGACTACCGCGAGTGGGCCGAGGTGGCCGTTCACGACGACCTCGACGCGTGCCTGGCGGCGATCGGCCCCACGCGGGTATTCGCCTGTTCCACGCGCGGCACGGTGGACTACACCGTACCGGCCTACCGCGCCGGTGACACCTTCCTGCTCGGGCCCGAGACCCGCGGGCTGCCGGACGCGCTGCTCGACCACGGGCCCGAGGCCCCGGCGATCCGCATCCCGATGGTGCCCGGCAACCGCAGCCTGAACCTCTCCAACGCCGCCGCGGTGATCGTGTTCGAGGCCTGGCGCCAGTGCGGCTTCGCCGGCGCCGACACCACGGCCTAGGCCATCTCGGGCTTGAGATCGCGCCCGAGCAACTCAGCCACCGCCCGCCTCGGGGGATGCCCCTCGTAGAGGATGCGGTGGACCTGCTGGCAGATCGGCATCTCGACATCCAGCTCGTCGGCCTTGCGCAGCGCGACGCGTGCGCTCTTGGCCCCTTCGACCACCTGCCCGATTTCGTCGACGGCCGCCTGGAAGTCCTTGCCCGACCCCAGGGCCAGGCCCAGGCGGCGGTTGCGGGACTGGTCGTCGGTGCAGGTCAGCACCAGGTCGCCCAGCCCCGAGAGCCCCATGAGCGTCTCGCGCTGGGCACCGGCCTTGTCGCCCAGGCGCATGATCTCCGCCAGACCCCGGGTGATGATCGCCGCGCGCGCGTTGGCGCCGAAACCCAGCCCGTCGGAGATGCCGGCGGCGATTGCCAGCACATTCTTCAGGGCGCCGCCGAGCTCCACGCCCGGGAGGTCCTCGCTCATATAGACGCGGAAGGTGTCGCTGTGGAACCAGCTGATGGCCTCGTCCAGGAGATCGCGGTTGGTCGAGGCCACGGTGACCGCGGTGGGCAGTCCGGCCGCGACTTCCTTGGCAAACGAGGGACCGGAAATCACGCCGCAAGGGACGGCCAGGCCGATCTCCTCGCGCACGATCTCGTGCAGGAACTTGCCGGTCTCGGTCTCGAGGCCCTTGGTGGCCCAGATCAGCCGGATGCCGGGATGCAGGTGGGGGGCGAGGTCGCGCATGAAGCCGCGAAAGGCCTCGCTCGGCACGACCACCAGCAGGCGATCGGCCTGCGCGAGCGCGCCGTGCAGATCGCTGGTCGGCTCGAGCAGGTCGGGAAACGGGGCGTCGGGCAGGTAGAAGCGGTTGCAGCGCTCATCGCGCATGCGCGCCATCTTGGCTTCGTTGCGCCCCCACAACAGGGTGCGAAAGCCGTTGCGCGCGAGCAGGATCGCCAGGGCGGTGCCCCAGGAACCGGCACCGAAGACGGCGATGGTACGTTCGCGACCCGGCCCGCTCACGCCCGGTGCCTCAATGCGAGGCTTCGGCGGCGGCCTGTTCCTGGGCCCGCTTCATGTGCTGGGCGAACAGGGCGTCGAAATTGATGGGCTGCAGCAGCATCTCCGGGAAGCCCCCCTTGAGTACCAGGCTGGCGACGGCCTCGCGCGCGTAGGGAAACAGGGTGGCGGGTGCCATGCTGCCGAGCAGCGGGCCCATCTGCTCGTCGCCGTAGCCGCGGACCAGGAAGATACCGGCCTGCTTCACCTCGACCAGGTAGGCGGTCGCGTCGGCGTTCTTGGTGGTAACCGTGATCGTCAGCACGACTTCGTGGTTGTCGTTCTCCAGCGGGCGTACCTCGGTGTTGAGCTGGACCTGGGTCTCGGGTTTCCACTCGCCGAGAAAGGCCGCGGGGGCTCCGGGCGACTCGAAGGACACGTCCTTGAGATAAATCTTCTGTACGCCAAAGGCCGGCGAGTTGGCGCCCTCTGCAGCGGCGTTCTGATCCTGATCGGTCATGGGTGAGCCTCTTCAACGGATGGGGTGTTCGGCCCGAAACCGGACCGGGAAATGGCGAGAATGATAGGGACTGGCCCGCCGCGGATCAAATCAGGCACGACGCCTACAACTGCTGCTGCACCCAGCCGACGAGGCTGCGCGCATCCAGCGCGCCGGAGATGCGGGCCGCCTCCTGGCCGCGCTTGAACAGGATCAGGGTCGGGATACCGCGGATGCCGAAGGGCGCCGCGCCCTGTGGGTGATCCTCGGTATTGAGCTTGAGAAAGCGCACGCGCGGCTCGAACTGTCGCGCGGCCTGCCCGAAGGCCGGCGCCATCATGCGACAGGGCGCGCACCAGGGCGCCCAGAAATCGACCAGCACGGGGATGTCGCCCTTGGCCACGTGCGCCTGCAGCGAGGCGGCATCCACCTCGGCCGGGTGGCCGGTGAACAGGGGCTGCTTGCAGGCGCCGCAGGTGGGCGCGGCCGTGAGGCGGTCAGCCGGCACGCGGTTGGTCCGGCTGCAATGCGGACAAACAACGTGCAGCGGGTCGGTCATCCCGCGGCTTCCAGCCCCAGCAGACCGTCGAGTTCGCCGGCGCGGTCCAACGCAGCCATGTCGTCGTAGCCACCGACGTGAAAATCGCCGATGAAGATCTGGGGGACCGTGTACCGTCCGCTGCGATCTTCCATCTCGTCGCGACGCTCGGGCTCCTTGTCGACGCGGATCTCTTCCCAGCCCACGCCCTTCTGCTCGAGCAACTGACGCGCCCACATGCAGTAGGGACAGAGGCCGGTCGCGTACATGACGACCTTGGCGTGATTGTTTTCGCTCATTACTTCTTCTTCAGCGGCAGGTTCGCCTGGCTCCAGGCCATGACGCCGCCCTTCAGGTTATGGACGTTCTCGAATCCCGAGCGCTTGAGGATGCCGCAGGCTGCGGCGGAGCGGTTGCCGCTGCGGCAGTAGACGATGACGGGCTTGTCCTTGTTGCCGGCCACCTCGTCAATGCGCTTTGCGAGCACGCCGAGCGGGATGTGCTTGGCGCCCTCGATCTTGCCCTGGCGCACCTCGCTGTCCTCGCGCACGTCGAGAATCAGGGGCTCCCCCTGGTTCATCAGGCGCACGGCGTCGTTCGGGCCGATGGTCTGGTAACCGGCCGTGAACCGGCGCACCTCGGTCCAGACGAGCATGGCGAGCACAGCCGCCAGGGCCGCGAACAGCAGCGGGTGGTTGCTAACGAATTCGAGGTACTGCTCCATGTCCGATACCGCGTTGCGTATTGAGAATGACGGGAACCGAGCACCCGCCAGGGCTGCTCGGCCCGAGGATCATACCGCGTGACGCCCCGTTAGGGGAGGGTCCGTCTTCAGACCTGGGAGCAGAACACTTCCTGCATCATGCCGATCAGGCGCAGGGTGCGCGCATCGCCGACGCGGTAAAAGACGCGGTTGGCGTCCTTGCGCGAGGCGAGGATGCCCTTGTCACGGAGAATGGCGAGATGCTGGGAGATGTTGCTCTGCGAGGTTCCGACGTTTTCCACGATCTCCTGTACACTGACCTCTCGGTCGCCGAGGGTGCACAGGATTTTCAGGCGCAGCGGATGGGACATGGCCTTGAGGGAACGCGATGCGCGTTCGATGTCCTCTTCACGGCTCATGAGCTGGGGAGTAAGGGTCGTCAAGTTCGCCGCCTCGATGCTAGATCAGGGAACACTAAAATTAGCAATGCATTATACAATAATACGTTGGCACCCGAGAAGGGAAGGTCCGGCCGATACGGCGACGTTCCAAGTTCTCACACCGGCAGGATAAAATCGGCCAAACCTGCTGACACACGGCGATTTCGCGTGAACACACCGATTTTCTCTCGATTTCTGGTTCTTTTGCTGCTGGTGGCCGGTGCCGGACCCCTGCCGGCGGCCGATGACCGGGCTGCCGCCGCGGCCAAGCTGGAGGCGCTTCAGGCCGAGATCGAGCGGGTGCAGGAGCGCCTGGAAGCGGCGCGCGGTGAGCAGGGCAAGCTCGAGCGCGAGCTCAGGCGGGTGGACCGCGACATCGGTCGCAACAGCCGCGAACTGCAGGAGATCGAGCAGCGCCTCGCGCGAACGCAGGAACGCCTGAAGGCCCTGCGGGCCACGCGCGCCGACCAGCTCGCCGCACTCGACGAGCAGAAGGAGCTGCTGGCCCGCCAGGTGCGCGCTGCCTATGCGGGCGGGCGCCAGGCCCAGATCAAGCTGTTGCTGAACCAGCAGGACCCGGCGGCCGTCGGTCGTGTCCTCGCCTATTACGAGTATCTGCAGGGCGCGCGCATAGCGCGCATCGACGCCGTTGAATCGACCCTCACGGACTTGCGGCGCACCGAGGCCGAGATCGGCAAGGAAACCGCCGCGCTGGAAGCCGCACGCAAGGTGCAGGAGCAGCGGCGGGACGCGCTGCTGGCCGGCAAGCACGAGCGCGAGACCGTGTTGGGCAAGCTCAAGGCGGAGATTCGCAGCAGCGACCGCCGGCTCGGCACCCTGCGCGAGGACGAGGAACGGCTCAAGGAACTCGTCACCAAGCTCGCCCGCGTGCTGGCCGACATCCCGAGCGACGGCGAGATGAAACCGTTCAACGCCCTCAAGGGCAAGCTGCCCTGGCCGGCCGAAGGGTCGATCCGGGCGCGCTTCGGCGAGGAACGGGGCAAGATGGGGGCCCACCTCACGTGGCAGGGTGTGCTCATCGACGCGCCGGAAGGGCGCAAGGTCAGGGCCATCTCTCACGGGCGGGTCATCTTCGCCGACTGGATGCGGGGCTTCGGCCTGCTAGCCATCGTGGATCACGGCGAGGGCTACATGAGCCTCTATGGACACAATCAGAGTCTGTATGCCTCGGTCGGCGACTGGGTGGAGCCCGGGGAAGTCATCGGGGCCTCGGGGCGCAGTGGCGGCCAGGACAGCGCCGGGGTGTACTTCGAGATCCGCCACAAGGGCAAGCCGGTGAACCCGGCGAGCTGGTGCCGCAGCAGTGTGGCCTCGCGCTAATCAAAGCCAGCATCCCGAATTATTGCGGAACGGGTTGGTCCAACGCAGAGGAATGCTAAGATAGCTGCCAAAGGGAGCGAACATCCGCTCCATGTTTCTGGAGAAATGAATGAAAGCCAAGTATCGCCTGGGATTCGGCCTCTTGATGGGCCTGCTGCTGGGGGTGTCCCTCAGCATGACCATCGCGGTGTTCGCCGAGCGCGACATGCGCGCTGCGGCACAGCAGGAGGCCCTTCCGCTCGAAGAGCTGCGCAAGCTCACCGAAGTCTACGGCCGGATCAAGCGCGACTACGTCGTGGAGGTGGATGACGAGGAACTCCTCGACAACGCCATTCGCGGCATGCTCACCGGACTGGATCCGCATTCCGCCTATCTCGACGAGGAAGAGTTCAAGGAACTGCAGATCGGCACGTCCGGCGAGTTCGGCGGCCTTGGTATCGAGGTCGGCATGGAGGATGGCTTCGTCAAGGTCATCGCGCCCATCGACGATACGCCGGCCGAACGCGCCGGTGTGAAGTCGGGCGACCTGATCATCCGTCTGGACGAGACGCCGGTTAAAGGCATGTCGCTCGGCGAAGCGGTCAAGATCATGCGCGGCAAGAAGGGTTCGCCGATCACGCTGACCATCGTCCGCGATGGCGTGGACAAGCCGCTGCAGATCACCATCGTGCGCGACATCATCCAGGTCAAGAGCGTGAAGAGCCGCATGCTCGAGCCGGGCTACGGCTACCTGCGCATCACGAACTTCCAGTCCCGCACCACCCGTGACCTGGTCGATGCGGTTGAATCGATGAAGGCGGAGAGCGAGGGCAAACTCAAGGGCCTGGTGCTGGACCTGCGTAACAACCCGGGCGGCGTGCTGAACGGCGCGGTGGGCGTCTCGGACGCCTTCCTCGAAGACGGGCTGATCGTCTACACCGAGGGCCGGATCGCCGACTCCAAGCTGCGCTATTCCGCCAGCCCCGGAGACGTGATGGACGGCGCGCCGATCGTGGTGCTGGTAAACGAGGGATCGGCCTCGGCCTCCGAGATCGTGGCCGGCGCCATGCAGGACCATCAACGTGCCATCGTCATGGGCGCCAAGACCTTCGGCAAGGGGTCGGTGCAAACCATCCTGCAGCTCACCGAGGACACGGCACTCAAGCTCACGACCGCGCGCTACTTCACTCCGTCCGGCCGTTCGATCCAGGCCGAAGGCATCAACCCGGACATCCTGGTGGAACCGCTGCGGGTCTCGGAGTTCGAGGGTGGCGAGTTCAAGCCGCTGAAGGAGGCCGATCTGTCGGGGCACCTCGAGAACGGCCAGGCCAAGCCCGAACAGGGCTCGGAAGCGGCGAAGGCCGACCTGCCGCTGGCGCAGCGGGACTACCAGCTCTACGAGGCGCTGAACCTCCTCAAGGGCATCAGCATCATGAAGCAGCGGGGCTGACATGCGGGGGGGCGGCTGGCTGCTCGGTGTCGTGCTTGGGCTGCTGACGGTCGGGTCGGCCTGGGCCGACGCGCCACCGCATCAGCACCCGGTCATCGCTCTCATCCTCGACGACCTGGGCAACCAGCGCGAGGAAGGGATGCGCAGCGTGGTATTGCCCGGCGCGGTCACCTACGCGATCCTACCCAGGACGCCGTTCGGCGCCGAGCTGGCGCGCGTGGCCCACGAGCACGGCAAGGAAGTCATGCTGCACATGCCGATGCAGGCCGTGCACGACCATCCGCTGGGTCCCGGCGGCGTGCGGCTCGACATGTCGGAGTTCGAGTTCAAGCGCACACTCGAAGACAGCCTCGCGTCGATCCCGCACGTACGGGGTATCAACAATCACATGGGGAGCCTGCTCACGCGTCACCCGGGCCACATGGACTGGGTGATGCAGGTCCTCGCGCAGCGCGGCGACCTGTATTTCGTGGACTCGCGCACGACCGCGCAGACGGTCGCCATGCGCGTTGCCCTGGAACGGCGCGTGCCGACGGTGGATCGCGACGTGTTCCTGGACAGCAAACAGGGTGACCCCGAATACGTGGCACGCCAGTTCGATGACCTGATCGACGTCGCCAAGCGCCGCGGCACCGCGGTCGGGATCGGGCACCCCTACCTGGAAACCCTCGAGGTTCTGGAATCGCGCCTCGGGGAGCTGCAGGCGCACGGGATCGAGCTCGTGCCCGTCAGCGAACTGCTCGACATCCGAGAAAGGAGGCAGGCATGGCAAGCGTCCTTATCCCCCTCGCCGACGGCTGTGAAGAACTAGAAGCCGTCACGATCATCGACTTGCTGCGCCGCGCGGGCATCGAGGTGATCACTGCGGGTCTCAAGCCCGGCCCCGTCAAGGCCTCCCGCGGTACCGTCCTGGTGCCCGACGTTGAACTCGATGAAGTGCTCGAACGCGCGTTCGACATGATCGTGCTCCCCGGTGGCATGCCGGGAGCGGATCATCTCGACCGCGACGACCGAATTCAGGCGCTGGTCAAATCGATGGCGGCGGCCGACAAGTACGTGGGGGCGATCTGTGCGGCGCCCAAGGTGCTGGCGAGTGCGGGGCTTCTTCGGGGTCGGCGGGCGACGAGTTTCCCGGGGGCGCTGGACGGTCTCGAACTCGAGGATACCACGCTCACCACCAATACCGTTGAGACCGACGGGAAGATCGTCACGTCGCGCGGACCGGGCACCGCCATGGACTTCGCGCTGGACCTCATTGAGAAGCTGGCGGGGCATGACAAGCGCACGGAGGTCGAAGGGCCGTTGCAACGGCCCGCGGCGTGACGGGGCTTTTTAAAGACAAAAAAAACCGGGCCATCAGGCCCGGTTTTTTTATGCGCTGGGTGCGGCCCGATCAGGAGGCGGTAGCCAGAATCGGACGCTGACCGCTCTGGACGGCGCGGCGAATGAAATCGGCGCGGCCCGGGTTGCGGCCGTTGAGGTCGGCCGCGCACTGGGATTCGGTCCAGGCGGCGGCGGAGAGCAGCACTTCCAGCTCACACAGGTCGACGCGCGGCGTGGTCAGATCGGCATCGCTCGGGTTCAGCTTGGAGCCGAAATTCCAGAACATGCGGGCATGCCACATCATGTTTTTCACACGCGGGGAATTGTAGAGCTCCACGCAACGCTTGTTCAGTTCAGTCTTGTCCATCTCGTGATACCTCGGAGTACCGGATTTTTAGCGCGGCTAAAGGTACACGAGTCCCGTAGGGGTGACAACTAAGCCTGACTGGCGCAGTCGGTCTTTACTCCACCGTCACCGACTTGGCGAGGTTGCGGGGCTGGTCGACGTCCGTGCCCTTCATCACGGCGGTGTGATAGGCGAGGAGCTGCAGGGGTACGCTGTAGACGACCGGCGCGGTCGCCTCGGGCACGTGGGTGACGGGCAGCACCTCGAGACCATCGGCAGAGGCGAAGCCGGCCTGTTCGTCTGCAAACACGAGGAGCTCGCCGCCGCGGGCGCGCACCTCCTCGAGGTTTGACTTGAGTTTCGCGAGCAGGTCGCCTGGCGGGGCGACCGCGATGACGGGCATCTCCTCGTCGACCAGGGCCAGCGGCCCGTGCTTGAGTTCCCCCGCCGGATACGCCTCGGCATGGATGTACGAGATTTCCTTGAGCTTGAGCGCGCCCTCGAGGGCCACGGGGTACTGCGCGCCGCGGCCCAGGAACAGGGCGTTGTGCCGTTGGGCAAAATGAACGGCGAACCGCTCGATGGCGGGGTCGAGGGCGAGGACGGTCTGGATCCGTGCCGGCAGCGCCTGCAGTTCGTTTACCAGCTCGGTCTCGGCGGTTGCGCTCAGGCGATGGCGGCGGCCGACCACGATGAGCAGAAGAAGCAGGGCGACCAGCTGCGTGGTGAAGGCCTTGGTCGACGCGACGCCGATTTCGGGGCCGGCATGGGTCATCAGAGCGAGATCGGATTCGCGGATCAACGAACTCTCGGGCACGTTACAAATGGCCAGGCTGCCGAGATAGCCCTGAGTACGTGCCTCGAACAGGGCGGCGAGCGTATCGGCCGTCTCCCCGGATTGCGAGAGCGTGACGAACAGGGTGTCGTCCTCGATCGCATGTGGCCGGTAGCGGTATTCACTGGCCACCTCGACCTGGCAGGGTATCCCGGCCAACGCCTCGAACCAGTACTTCGCGATGAGGCCGGCGTGGTAGCTCGTCCCGCACGCCACGATCTGGAGACGCTTCACGCGATCGAGCAGCGCGTCGGCCCCGGGCCCGAGGATGGCATCGGGCACGCGGTCGCGGATGATGCGGCCTTCGAGGGTGTCGGCAATGGCGCGGGGCTGCTCGTAGATCTCCTTGAGCATGTAGTGTCGGTAGCCGCCGCGGTCGGCCGCCTGGGCGCTCAGGCGCGTTTCCTTCACGTCCCGGGTGACGCAGCGTAGCGTGGTGTCGTGGATGCTGACGGCGTCGCGTCGCAGGTCGGCGATGTCACCGTTCTCGAGATAGATGAAGCGCTGGGTCACGGGGGTCAGTGCCTGGACGTCCGAGGCGATGAAGTTTTCCCCGATACCGAGGCCGATCACGAGGGGCGAGCCGTGCCGGGCCGCGACGAGCCGGTCCGGCTCGTCGACCTGGATCACACCGAGGGCATAGGCACCCTCGAGGTCGGCAGTGGTGCGCCAGACGGCCTCGAGCAGGTCGCAGCCGGTATCGAGGTAATGAACGATCTGGTGGGCGACGACCTCGGTGTCGGTGTCCGAGGTGAAGGAAAATCCAAGCGCTTCCTGGCGTTGCTTGAGTTCGGTGTAGTTTTCGATGATGCCGTTATGGACCACGGCAATGCGCTGGTTGCAGATGTGCGGGTGGGCGTTGCGTTCGGTGGGCACACCGTGGGTGGCCCAGCGCGTATGTGCGATGCCGGTGCTGCCGGGCAGCGGCTGGGCCTCAAGGGCGTCGGACAGTTCGCTCACCTTGCCGACGCGGCGATGGCGGGCGAAGCGACCCTCGGGACCAATCAGCGCCATCCCGGCCGAGTCGTAACCTCGGTATTCGAGGCGTCGAAGGCCCTCGAGGAGAATCGGGGCGACGTCACGTTGCGCCACCGCGCCGACGATTCCACACATGGTTCAGTCCTTGCGGCCCTTCACGGGGCGTTGCCAGCCCTTGAGCGTGATCTGCTTCGAGCGGCTCAGGGTGAGCTCGTTGTCGGGGGCGTCTTTGGTGACGGTCGAACCGGCACCGATCGTCGCCCCGCGCCCCACGGTGACCGGCGCTACGAGCTGGGTGTCCGAGCCGATGAAGGCGTCATCACCGATCACGGTCCGATGCTTGTTCGCGCCATCGTAGTTACAGGTTATGGTACCGGCACCGATGTTCACGCGCGCACCGACGCTGCTGTCACCGACGTAACTCAGATGATTGATCTTGCTGCCGCGCCCGACCTCGGATTTCTTGATTTCAACGAAGTTACCCACGTGGGCGTGGTCCCCAATGCGCGTTTCGGGGCGTATCCGTGCGAACGGGCCGATGCGGCAGTGGCATCCGATCTCGGCGTCTTCGATCACGGAGTGAGCGTCGATGCGCGTATCGGCGGCAATGGCGGCGCGTCGGATGACGCAGTTGGGTCCAATGTAGACCCGGTCACCGAGCTTCACGTCACCTTCGAAGAGGGCGTTGGGCTCGATGGTGACATCCTGGCCGACCGTGACCGTGCCGCGGATATCGATGCGATCCGGATCGATCACGGTGACACCGTCGCGCATCAGGTCGTGAGCGAGCTGGCGCTGGTAGGCGCGCTCGAGTGAGGCGAGTTGGTGCTTGTCGTTCACCCCCATCACCTCCAGGGGATGGTGGCACGTGAGGGCGTTGACCGTGCGCCCTTCGGCGACGGCGAGTCCAACGCAGTCGGTGAGGTAATACTCGCCCTGGGCATTATCGGCGTTGACGGCGCCCAGCCACGTCATGAGATCGCCGGCGCGTCCCGCGAGGATGCCGGTGTTCACCTCGGTGATTTTGCGCTCGACGGGACTGGCGTCTTTTTCCTCGACGATACGTTGGACGTTGCCCGCATCGTCACGGAGGATGCGTCCGTAACCGGCCGGATCACGCAGGCTGACCGTCAGGAGCGCGAGCGCATGGCCATCGAGATGTTCGAGTAACTGGGTCAGGGTCGTGGGTGACGTGAGCGGGACATCGCCGTAGAGGACGAGAACGGTGGCGTCGTCGTCGATGCCCTGCAGCGCCTGCGCAACGGCGTGACCCGTGCCGAGCTGGCGTTCTTGCAGGGTCCACGTGAGATCTTGATCGGCGTCGAAGTGGCCGCGCACCGCGTCGGCGCCATGCCCATAGACGACATGGATGGTCGCCGGGTTCAGCGCACGCGCGCGATCCACGACATGCCCGAGCAGGGGACGGCCTGCGAGCGGCTGGAGCACCTTGGGGAGGGGCGAGCGCATACGGCTGCCCTTGCCGGCGGCGAGGATGACGACTGCGAGCTTCATACGTTAAGGCAGTAACACGAATCGTATGATTATGGGCACATTGGCCCGAGGCGTCCATGATGCGGGCTGCAAAAAGAAAAGGCAGCCGAAGCTGCCTTTTCCTGTGCCGGTTGCCGAGCGTGTTACTGGCCGCCCTGCTTCCGGATTTTCTGGATCGTACGCAACTGGGCCACGGCTTCGGCCAGTTCGGCCTGGGCCTTCGCGTAGTCGAAGTCGGATTTCTTGTCAGCCAACGCCTCTTCGGCCTGTTTCTTGGCCTCGAGCGCGGCGGCCTCGTCGAGATCCTTCGCACGCACCGCCGTATCCGCGAGTACGGTCACGACATGCGGCTGAACCTCGAGGATTCCGCCGGAGACGAAATACATCTCCTGTTCGGACTGACCTTCCCGCTTGACACGGATTTCGCCAGGCTGCAGACGCGTCACGAGCTGGGTGTGGCGCGGGAAGATCCCGAGCTCGCCCATCTCGCCGGGGGCGTAGAGCTCCTCGACAGTACCGGAGAAGATGGATTCCTCCGCACTGACAATGTCTACGTGCATGGTCATAGCCATAGTTTAGCCTCTGTTCGGTATTACGACTTGGCCTTCATCTTCTCGGCTTTTTCGACCGCTTCTTCGATCGGACCGACCATGTAGAAAGCCTGCTCGGGCAGGTGGTCGTATTCACCGTCGAGGATGGCCTTGAAGCCGCGGATGGTGTCGCTCAGGCTGACGTACTTGCCCGGGGCACCGGTGAAGACCTCGGCCACGAAGAAGGGCTGGGACAGGTAGCGCTGGATCTTACGCGCACGAGCCACGGTCAGCTTGTCTTCTTCGGACAGTTCGTCCATACCGAGAATCGCGATGATGTCCTTCAGCTCCTTGTAGCGCTGCAGGGTACCCTGGACGCCGCGAGCCACTTCATAATGCTCGTTGCCGATGATCTGCGGGTCGAGCTGACGCGAGGTCGAGTCGAGCGGATCCACCGCCGGGTAGATACCCAGCTCGGCGATGTTACGCGAGAGCACGAGGGTCGCGTCCAGGTGAGCGAAGGTGGTGGCCGGGGAGGGGTCGGTCAAGTCATCCGCCGGCACGTAAACGGCCTGGAAGGATGTGATCGAACCGGTCTTGGTCGAGGTGATACGTTCCTGCAGAACGCCCATTTCCTCGGCCAGGGTCGGCTGGTAACCCACCGCCGACGGCATACGGCCGAGCAGTGCGGACACTTCGGTACCGGCCAGGGTGTAACGATAGATGTTGTCGATGAACATCAGCACGTCACGGCCTTCCTCACGGAAGTACTCGGCCATGGTGAGACCGGAGAGCGCCACGCGCAGGCGGTTGCCCGGCGGCTCGTTCATCTGGCCGTACACCATCGCGACCTTGTCGAGAACGCCGGCTTCCTTCATTTCGTAGTAGAAGTCGTTACCTTCACGGGTACGCTCACCGACGCCCGCGAACACGGAAAGACCTTCCTGCTGCACGGCGATGTTGTTGATGAGCTCCATCAAGGTCACGGTCTTGCCCACGCCGGCACCGCCGAACAGGCCGACCTTACCGCCCTTGGCGATCGGCATGACGAGGTCGATAACCTTGACGCCCGTCTCGAGGATCTCGACGCTGGCGGCCTGGTCTTCATAGGCCGGCGGCTTGCGGTGGATGGGCCAGGTTTCCTGGGTCTCGACGGGACCTGCTTCGTCGACGGGGTTACCCAGCACGTCCATGATGCGGCCGAGGGTACCGTTACCCACCGGCACGCTGATCGGTGCGCCGGTGTTGGACACGGCCAGACCACGCTTCAGGCCGTCGGAAGCGCCCATCGCGATAGTACGAACGATGCCGTCACCCAGCTGCTGCTGGACTTCAAGCGTAAGGCCCATGTCGTCGACTTTCAGTGCGTCGTAGACCTTGGGCACGGAATCGCGCGGGAATTCGACGTCTACCACCGCGCCGATGATTTCTACGATGTTTCCAGAACTCATGGTCTGATCCTCTTAACTCAATTCGAATTCAGTACCGAGGGCGTTACACCGCAGCGGCGCCGCTCACGATCTCGGAAATTTCTTGGGTAATTGCTGCCTGACGCGCCTTGTTGTACACCAGCTTGAGATCGCCGATGAGCTCGCCCGCGTTGTCGGTGGCAGACTTCATTGCGATCATGCGCGCCGCCATTTCACAAGCAACGTTTTCCACGACGGCCTGGTACACCTGGGACTCGACGTAGCGCATCAGCAACCCGTCGAGCACGTCCTGGGCGTCCGGCTCGTAGATGTAATCCCAGTGATACTGCAGTTCCTGTTCCTGGGAAGCCTCGACGGGCAGCAAGGTGCTGACGCGGGGCTTCTGAGTCATCGTGTTGACGAACTCGTTCTCGATCAGGAACAGGCGGTCGATCTTGCCTTCGGTGTAGCCATCGAGCATGACCTTCACGCTGCCGATCAGGTCCGACAGGTGCGGACGGTCACCGAGATGAGTCACCTGCGCCTCGACGTTGCCGCCCATGCGCTTGAAGAACTGGCTGGCCTTCTGACCGATCAGGACCAGGTCGATCTCGACACCCTTCTGCCGCCATTCCTTCATCTCCGTGACGGCCTTCTTGAACAGGTTGATGTTCAGGCCGCCGCACAGACCACGGTCCGTGGAGACGATGATGAACCCGACACGCTTGGCCTCGCGTTCGATCAGGAAGGGATGCTTGTATTCGGGATGCGCCATGGCCAGGTGGCCGATCACGTTGCGCATCTTTTCCGCATACGGCTTGGTGGCAGCCATCCGGTCCTGCGCCTTGCGCATCTTGGACGCGGCCACCATCTCCATCGCCTTGGTGATCTTCTGAGTATTCTGGATACTCTTGATCTGGGTGCGGATTTCTTTTGCGCCTGCCATATCAGTAGAGCCTCAAATGTTTCAACCGCGAATGGAGGCCCGGGTAGATGACCCGGGCCCGCGGATCTCATTTACCAGACGTGATTGGCCTTGAAGTCTTCCAGCGCCTTGCGCATGGAAGCGGCAATCTCGTCGTTGTAGTCCGCCGTCGCGTTGATCTTATCAACCAGCTCTTTCTGATTGCTGTTGATGTAGCTGTGCAGCGCGGCTTCGAAGTCCACGACCTTGGACACTTCGACGTCGTCCAGGAAGCCTTCGTTGGCAGCGAACAGCGAGAACGCCATTTCCGCGGTGGACAGCGGGGCGTACTGCTTCTGCTTCATCAGTTCGGTCACGCGCTGGCCGCGTTCGAGCTGCTTGCGGGTGGCTTCGTCGAGATCGGAAGCGAACTGGGCGAAGGCCGCGAGTTCACGGTACTGGGCGAGCGCGAGACGCACGCCGCCGCCGAGCTTCTTGATGATCTTGGTCTGGGCGGCACCACCGACTCGGGACACCGACAGACCGGCGTTGATCGCCGGACGGATACCCGCGTTGAACAGGTCGGACTCGAGGAAGATCTGACCGTCGGTGATCGAGATCACGTTGGTCGGAACAAACGCGGACACGTCGCCGGCCTGGGTCTCGATGATCGGCAGCGCGGTCAGGGAGCCGGTCTTGCCCTTCACTTCACCGTTGGTGAACTTCTCTACGTAGTCGGCGTTGACGCGCGCAGCACGTTCGAGCAGACGGGAGTGCAGGTAGAACACGTCACCCGGATAGGCTTCGCGGCCCGGCGGACGGCGCAGCAGCAGGGACACCTGGCGGTAAGCCCAGGCCTGCTTGGTGAGATCGTCATACACGATCAGCGCGTCCATACCGCGGTCACGGAAGTACTCGCCCATGGCGCAACCGGCATACGGAGCCAGGAACTGCATGGCCGCGGAGTCGGAAGCGTTGGCGGCGACGATCGTGGTGTATTCCAGGGCGCCATGCTCTTCGAGCTTGCGCACCACACTAGCCACCGAGGAGGCCTTCTGACCGACGGCGACGTAGATGCAGTAAACGTCCTTGCCCTTCTGGTTCAGGATGGCATCGACGGCAACGGCAGTCTTACCGGTCTGGCGGTCGCCGATGATCAGCTCACGCTGGCCGCGGCCAACCGGTACCATGGCGTCGATCGCCTTGATACCGGACTGCACCGGCTGGTCAACCGACTGACGCTCGATAACGCCGGGGGCGATCTTCTCGATCGGCGAGGTGCCGTCGGAATCCACCGGACCCTTGCCGTCGATCGGGGTGCCGAGGGCGTCGACGACGCGACCCAGCATGCCCTTGCCGACCGGCACTTCGAGGATGCGGCCGGTACATTTGACCTTGGCGCCCTCGGAGATGGACTTGTAGTCACCCAGAACAACGGCACCAACGGAATCACGCTCGAGGTTGAGCGCCATCCCGTAAACGCCGTTTTCGAATTCAAGCATTTCGCCGTACATGGCATCAGCCAGCCCGTGAATGCGGACAACCCCGTCAGCGACGCTGACCACGGTGCCCTCACTACGAGCCTCGGCGACAGATTCGAAGCTTTCAATTCGCTTCTTAATCAGATCGCTGATTTCAGACGGATTAAGTTGCATAGTCTTTATCCTCTTAGCGGCTCAGGGCGCCGGTCAGCTTTGCCAGTCGGCCCCGAATCGAACCATCAATCACCAAATCACCTGCGCGGATAATCGCGCCGCCGATGAGCGAGTCATCGATACGCGTCGTGAGCTTGACCTCACGTCCCAGGCGACCCTTGAGCGCTTCAGCAATTTTCGCCAGTTGCGCGTCGCTAACATCTTGGGCCGACACGACTTCGGCTTCGACGGAACCCTCGGCTTCGGCGCGCATCACTTCGTAGAGCGCGGCGATTTCCGGGAGAATGACGAGCCGGCCGTTTTCGGCCAGCAGCTTGATCAGGTTCTTGGCCTGATCGTCGATGCGGTCACCACACACGCCGATCATCAGTTCGGCGCGCTGGTCACGGGTCAGCGCGGGGCTGTCCAGCACGGCGCGCATTTGCGGGTCGTGGGCAACAGCGGCCAGAAAGGCGAGCTGGTCGGTCCAGACCTGGAGCGCGTCGTGGTCCTTAGCGACCTCGAATGCGGCGCGCGCATAGGGTCGCGCGGCGGTGGTGATTTCAGACATCGTGAGCTACCTAGATTTGAGCGACGAGCTCGTCCAGCACCTGGCTGTGAGCCTTAGCGTCGATTTCTTTCTTGAGCACCTTCTCGGCGCCAGCGAGAGCGATGGAGGACACCTGACCGCGAAGATCTTCCTTCGCACGGTTGATCTCCTGTTCGATCTCGGACTTGGCCGCTTCCTTGATGCGCTCACCTTCCGTACGAGCGGCACCCTTCGCCTCTTCGACGATTTCATTGGCACGCTTCTGGGCCTGCGCAATGATTTCGGCGGCTTGCTGTTTGGCTTCGTGAAGCTGCTCGGTGGCGCGTTTCTTGGCGAGTTCCTGTTCGTGCTTGCCCTTTTCAGCGGCGGCAAGCCCGTCAGCGATCTTCGCCTTACGCTCGGTGAGCGCGTTCATGATCGGCGGCCACACAAACTTCATGACGAACCACACGAACACCGCGAAGGTGATCATCTGGCCGATCAGTGTAGCGTTGAAATTCATGCCGGTACCTCGTGGTTTGGGCTGTTGGAGCTAAAAACCTTTTGCCTAAGGCTGCTTAGCCACCCGCCACGGCGAACAGAACGTACAGCGCGATACCGACGGCGATCATCGGGACGGCGTCGACCAGACCCATGACGATGAAGAACTGGGTACGCAGCATCGGGATCAGCTCGGGCTGGCGCGCGGCGCCTTCCAGGAAGCGTCCACCCAGGATACCGATACCAACCGCGGCACCGAGGGCGCCCAGACCCATCATCAGACCACCAGCAATATAGAGCAGAGCCATTTCCATGAGGTATTCCCCCTAGTCAAAGGTTAAAAACAAAAATTAGTGATGTTCCTGGTGAGCCATATCCAGATACACGATGGTCAGCGTCATGAAGATGAACGCCTGCAAGGTGATGATCAGGATGTGGAAGATGGCCCAGCCAAGTTGCAGGAAGCCGCCGAAAATGCCCAGCGCCCAGCCGGCACTGTACATGATGGCGATCAGGATGAAGATGACCTCACCCGCATACATGTTGCCGAACAGTCGCAGGGCGAGCGACACCGGCTTGGAGATCAGGGACACACCTTCGAGCAACAGGTTCACCGGCATACCGAGCTTGCCGAAGGGCTGGAAGGCCAGTTCGCCGAAGAAGCCGCCCGGGCCCTTGATCTTGATGCTGTAGTAGAGCATCAGCACGAACACGCCCAGCGCCAGGCCGAAGGTGACGTTCGGGTCGGTGGACGGCACGACCTTGAAGTAGACGTAGTGCGGATCGACACCGAGCACGTGCTCGCCGAACAGCTGCGCGAGCCACGGCAGCAGGTCGACCGGCACGAGGTCCATCAGGTTCATCAGGAAGACCCAGATGAAGATGGTCAGGGCGAGCGGCGCAACCAGATCGTTCTTGGCGGTGAAGGAACCGCGCACGCTGGTATCGATGAATTCGACGATCCACTCGACGAAGTTCTGCAAACCGCTCGGGGTGTCGGCGGAGGCCTTCTTGGCCGCCTTGCGGAACAACCAGATAAAGAGGACGCCGAGTGCGACAGACCAGAACATGCTGTCGACGTTGATGGCCCAGAAGCCCATTTCGGCGGCTTCGGCGGCATCGTGGGCGAAACCCCAGCTACCGTCGGGGCGCTGACCATACGTGAGGTTGGTCAGATGGTGAGTAATGTAGCTACCAGAGGTAAGGGTCTCTTCGCTTGCCATTATTCTTTCTCTGCCTTGATTCTATAAACCAGTCGAGCGCCTGAGCCATTTGCACGCCGATGAAACCAAGCAACAGCGGCAGTGGCTCGAGCCTCAGAATTCCGAGACCGACCGCGAACAGCGCGAGCGTGGTGAAGAATCGCTCAGCGGCCGCGCGGTACATGATGCGCATGTTCTTACCCGCGTCGATGCCGGCAGTGCGCACGGCTCGACGGTGGTGCCAGTGAAGCAGCATCGTGTTCGCGATCACGATGCCGGCACCGAACAACACGGCCACGGCGGCAGCGCGATCGTCGAGTAGCTGGGCGATTGCCGCGCCCAAAAGGGCCAGCATCGCCTGCACGAATAACAGGCGCTTGCGCATCAGGGCGGTGTCACTGTGTTACGGCTCGGCGCGTCCCGTCGCGATTCCTAGCCCCCCAGGCCCGGAAATCGGGGTACGGCGCCGGAGCGCGAAGTATAAAGAAGGCCTAATACACGGTCAACCAAGGGAAATGTGACGTTTTCGTGTCACTTGATGTGGGCGAGAATGCCGTCCAGCTCGTCGAGCGAATTGTAGGCGATGACCACCTTCCCCTTGCCCCGGTTGTTGTAGTCGATGCTCACCTGGGCGCCGAGGCGTTCGGAGAGATCGGATTCGAGGCGGCGCACGTCGGGGTTTTTGGCCTGGGCACCCTTCGCGGGGGTGGCGCCGGCCTCGGCCTCCTGCTGGAGCTTCTTCACGAGCTTTTCCGTCTCACGCACGGACAGGCCCTTGGCCACGACCTTGCGGGCGGCCTCGGCCTGACGGGCACCGGCGAGCGCCAGCAGGGCGCGGGCATGCCCCATTTCGAGTTCGCCTTCGTCGAGGAAGGCCTTGACCTCCTCGGTGAGCTCGAGCAGGCGCAGCAGGTTGGTCACCGAGGTGCGGGAGCGGCCCACGGATTCCGCGGTCTGCTGGTGCGTCAGGCCGAATTCCTCGATCAGGCGCTGCAGCGCGTTGGCCTCTTCTAGAGGATTGAGATTCTCGCGCTGGATGTTTTCGATCAGCGCCATGGCCGCGGCGGCCTGGTCGGGAATGTCGCGCACCACGGCCGGGACTTCGTGCAGGCCCGCGAGCTGGGAGGCGCGCCAGCGGCGTTCGCCGGCGATCAGCTCGTAGCCGCCGTCCACGGGACGGACCACCACCGGCTGGACCACGCCCTGGGCCTTGATCGAGTCGGCCAGTTCCTGCAGGGCCTCGGGCCGGATGTGGATGCGCGGCTGGTATTTCCCGCGACGGATCTTCTCCACCGGGATGTGCTTGAGATTGGCAGCCTCCTCCTCGGGAGTGGCCGATTGCGTCGAGGTGGCGCTGAGCAGCTCGGTGAGCCCGCGCCCCAGTCCCGGTTTCTTGCGTGCCATGGTTTCGCTTTTCGTCACGGCGGCGTCACGGGCACTAGCCCGCCGCAGCCGCCAGGTTGGATTCTCGTCGGAGGATTTCGCCGGCCAGGGCCAGATAGGCCAGGGCCCCGCGCGAGGCCTTATCATACAGCAAAACCGGCACGCCATGACTCGGTGCCTCGGCCAGGCGGATGTTGCGTGGGATGATGGTGCGGTAGACCCGGTCACCGAAATGCTCGGTGAGCTGGTTGGAGACATCGTTGGCCAGGTTGTTGCGCGGGTCGTACATGGTGCGCAGCAGGCCCTCGATCTGCAGTTCCGGGTTCACGCTGGTGCGGATCTGCTCGATGGTCCCCATCAGCGCCGACAGCCCCTCCAGCGCGTAGTACTCGCACTGCATCGGGATCAGGACACCGTGCGCCGCCACCAGGGCGTTGACCGTGAGCATGTTCAACGAGGGCGGGCAATCGACCAGGATGTAGTCGTAACGGTCGCCCAGGGCGGCGAGTGCATCGCGCAGGCGGAATTCGCGGCGATCGATACTGGTGAGCTGGACCTCGGCCGCCGTGAGGTCACCGTTGGCCGGCAACATGTCGTATCCGGTCTCGGGCAGGCGGCAGATCGCCTCCTCGGCGGCCATGCCGTCGAGCAGCACGTCGCAGCTGGTCTTGTCCAGCGCGTGCTTGTCCAGGCCGCTGCCCATGGTGGCGTTGCCCTGCGGGTCCAGATCGATCAGCAGAACGCGGCGCTTGGTGGCGGCCAGGGAGGCGGCGAGGTTGACGCTGGTGGTCGTCTTGCCGACGCCGCCCTTCTGGTTGGTAATGGCGATGATCTTGGACATGCGCTGCTTCAGTTCCTTGTGATCTCGACCAGGTGGCGCTCGGCCCCGAGTTCCGGGACATCGAGCCGGTGCACGGCCGCCACCTGGAATCCGCCGGGCAGGGCGTCCAGCTCGTCGGCGGGGTAACGCCCCTTCATGGCCAGCAGCCGCCCCCCCTGACGACAGTGCGGACCCGCCAGTGTCACGAAGTCGGTGATCGAGGCGAAGGCGCGGCTGATGACTGTATCAAAGCCTTCCGGCGGGTGGTAGTTTTCCACGCGTGCATGGATCACCTCGACGTTGGAAAGCCCAAGCTCGATGGCGGCCTGGCGCATGAACCGCGTCTTCTTGCCGTTGCTGTCGAGGAGCGTAAACCGCCTCTCCGGGCAGGCGATGGCCAGCGGAATGCCCGGCAGCCCGGGCCCGCTGCCCACGTCCAGGACCCGCACGCCGTGCAGATGGGGCAATACGGCCAGGCTGTCCAGGAGGTGGTGACTCAGCATCTGGCGCGGGTCGCGCACCGCGGTCAGATTGAAGACGCGGTTCCACTTGTCTATCAACGCGAGATAGTCGAGCAGGCCGGCCTGAGCCTGCGTCTCAAGATCGAGCCCCAGGTCCTCGACGCCCGCGCTCAGCGGCTGTTTCAAACGCTCCAAATCCGTCATCTAAGCTGTCTTCGCGCGGGGCCGAGATGGTCCTGGGTCAGTCGGGGGCAACGGCCTGATCGGTGAGGGCATCGAGCGCGTTGCGCATCTTGTCCACGATCTCGTCGCGATCGTCGATACCGTGGCGCCGGGCAATATAGCCCGGATCATTGTAGGTCAGCCAGACCCGTCCCTCGCCATCCTCCCACGCCAGTGCCTTCATCGGCAGATCGATGCCGGCAGTCTGGGCGCTGGTGAAAAAATGGGTCCCCAGGGCGGGGTTGCCGAAGATCAGCAGCTCGGTGGGACGCAGCTCGAGGCCCACGCGGGCCGCTCCCGCGTCGTGACTCCAGCGGGTGACGATGGTGATGCCGCGCGACTCCAGCGCGGCGACCAGCCGGTCCAGCGTCACGGCGACAGAATGCGGGCTGCGCTTGGAGATCAGCCCGTCGGCCAACGCGATTCCAGGCATCAACATCAACACGAGCAGGGCAATAATCAGTCCGCGAGTGATCATGGTTCCTCCTTGGATAGTCGGGTGTCGCGATCACCGGATCAGCCCCTTGGGCGATGCCGGTTGAGGTTAGAGGCCGCGGACCGGGATCGCATTCCATACAGACACGCCGGGAACACAAGACATTGTAATTTATATGGTCTTTGGACTAGTCTTGGACCCTATAACGATAAATCCGAGTTTCCGGCGCAACACCCCCGGGTGGCGACCGCGAGACCCTGCCCACCAGTGCGAGGTGATACAGGACAATGGAGGAACTGGCCCGGCGAGTCGCCCGGTTCAGTGAGCTCGAGAGCGACGCGCGTCTGCGCGAATTGCTCGATGCCCTGCCCAACGGCGTGATCGAAACCGATCTCGAGGGTCGCCTGATCTTCGGGAACCAGGCCTTTCACCAGTTGCTCGGCGCCACGCCGGGCACACTCGAAGGCAACCCGGTCTGGGCGCTGGCGGAAGACGAGGGTTGTCGCGCCCGGCTCGCGAGCTTTCTGCGCGATCTGCCGCACGCGCCCAACGGCGTCGATGCTCACGTCTACCATCATCGGAACCGTAAAGGCGCGGACCGCTACCTGCGTCTGGATTTCTCGCACAAGCGAGACTCCGGCGACGTGCTCATCGGGTACACGGCGGTGGTCACGGACATCACGGACGACCGCGTCCGGCAGGACCTCGAATCGCGCCTGCGCGAGATCAACGATCACCTCCCTGCCCTGATCGCCTACGTCGATCGGGATCAGCGGTATCGCTACACGAATGCCACCTATCGCCTGTGGTACGGATACGCGGGTGACACGCTCACCGGGCAGCACCTGCGCGACGTCTGGGGCGAGACCACCTACCGGCAACTCGAGCCCCACGTCGCACGCGTGCTGTCGGGGGAGCCCGCCTGTTTCGAGATGTCCGTGCCCAAGCATCCCGGGTCATCGGAAAAGCGCTGGGTTTCCGTGGATTACGTGCCGGATATCCACCAGGGCGAGGTTGCCGGGTTCTATGCCCTGACGCGGGACGTCACGGCCCACCGCGAGGCGCTGGAACTCAGCCAGGAGGCCCACCAGCTGCTCGACGTCGCGTTCAACGCGCTGGATGTGGCGGTGGCATACATGGACCGCGACTTCACCTTCATACGGGTCAACGAGAGTTACGCGCGCGCGGACGAAAAACCAGTGAGCTTTTTCCCCGGCCGCAATCACTTCGATCTCTTCCCCGATACCGACAACGAGCGCATCTTTCGCGACGTGGTCGAGACGGGCAAGCCGTATCACTGCCATGCGCGTCCCTTCGAGTACGCCGATGCGCCGGATCGCGGCATCACGCATTGGGACTGGAGCCTGGTCCCGGTAAGGCGTCGGGACGGGACGGTGTTTGGCGTGGTCCTGCTCCTGATCGACGTCACCGATCGAATCAAGGCCCTGGAACAGATCCAGGAGAGCGAGCACCGTTTTCGGGCAATCTTCGAGAACGCCTCGGACGCCGTGATCATGGCAAACGAATCGACGCTCGAGCTGGAACTCATGAATCCCACGGCGCGCCGTTGGCTGGGATACGGGGAAGACGATTTCCGCAAGCTCACGGTACGTGACATCCATCCCCCCGAGTCACATCCCGAGGTTCTGGCGCAGTTCATGTTGCTGGCCGCCGGCAAGATCGAACGGGCGGAGGACATCCCGGTGCTGCGCAAGAACGGCAGCGTGTTTCGGGCCGAGATCTCGGCAGCCCCCGTGGTACTGGGTGGCCAGCGCTATCTCTGCGGGTTCTTCCGGGATGCGACCGCTCGTCTCGAGACCGAGCGTGCGATCCGCCGCCAGCACCTGGAACTCGAGGCGGCCAACCAGGAAGGGGCGGCCCGCATCGCTCGACAGTCCCAGGTGATCGACCAGATCCACGACGCCGTCGTCGGGCTGAAGTGTGACGGTCGGATTTCGAGCTGGAACACGGGCGCGGTCCGCCTGTTGGGTTATACGGCCGCACAGATCGAAGGGACGGCGTTCACGCGACTGCTGGCCGGTGGGGAGCCGGAGGCCCGGCTGTCCGACTGGCTGGCGCGGGTTGATCGGGAGGGACAACTCGAGCAGGAAACCCGCTTGCGCACCGCCAGGGGCGATGACGTGGAAGCACTGGTTTCGCTGTCCCTGATCCGCGATCCGGACGGGACGCCGAGCGGCTACGTGGCCTACTGCCTCGACATCAGCGATCGCAAGGCCTCGGAAAAAGCTCTGAAAATGGCACTCGAGACCGCCAGGCGAGCCAGCGAGGCCAAATCGAGCTTCCTCTCGCGGATGAGTCACGAATTGCGCACGCCCATGAACGCGATCCTGGGCTTCGCGCAGCTCCTTGAGATGGATGACACGATGACGGAGGGGCAGCGGGAACACGTGCAGGAGATCCGCCTGGCCGGGCGGCACCTCCTCGAGCTGATCAACGACATCCTCGACTTGTCGCGCATCGAAAACGGCCGCCTGCACATGGCGGCCGTCAGGGTGAACGTGAGCGAACTCGTCGACGAGGTGCTGCACCTCGCCGGCCAGGTCGCTCAGGATGGCGGTATCGGGATCGAGAGCACCGTGGACTGCGACGCCCGGGTCATGGCCGATCGCCTGCGCCTGCGACAGATCCTGCTCAACCTCGTGACGAACGGGATCAAGTACAACCGCAACGGCGGGCAGGTGTGGATTCACTGCCGTGAGCCGCTCGACGGCGCGCTGCGCATCGAGGTGGAAGACACCGGCGTGGGCATCGCGGAGTCCGACCGCAACAGGGTGTTCGAGCCGTTCGAGCGCCTGCACCAGAAGGCCGGCGTGGAAGGGGTGGGGATCGGCCTCGCCCTCAGCCGTCAGCTCATCGAGCTCATGGGTGGCAGCATCGGTGTCGAGACGCGCGACGGGGGCGGCAGTCGCTTCTGGGTGGAATTACCCAAGGCCGGCGAGGATTGAAAGGGGCTCAGGCTGCAGAGGCACGCCCGCGTTTTTTCAGGTGCACGAGCAGCAGCGACACGGCGGCTGGCGTGACGCCGGGGATACGTGCCGCTTGACCGAGGGTCGCGGGTCGCTGTGCGGCCAGCTTCTGACGGACCTCCGAGGACAACCCACTGACCTCGGCATAATCCAGGTCTTCAGGCAGGCGCGTGTCTTCGTGGCGCCGGGTGCGGGCGATCTCGTCCTGCTGGCGGGCAATATATCCCGAGTACTTGGCCTGGATCTCGACCTGCTCGGCAACCGCCGGATCGGCAACGGCCGGACCGGCGACCGGCAGACTCGTCAGGCTGGCGTAGGTGACCCCCGGCCGGCGCAGCAGCTCCTCGAGCCGGTACTCCCGCGACAGCGGTCCATCGAAGACGCGTGCCGCATCAACGTCACTCACCTCGGACGGTTTCACGACCACCGCATGCAGGCGCTGGGCCTCGCGTTCAATCGCCGCGCGCTTGGTCTCGAAGGCCCCCCAGCGCGCCTCGTCAACCAGCCCCAGTTCACGCCCGACGGGGGTGAGCCGCAGGTCGGCGTTGTCCTCGCGCAGGATCAGGCGATGCTCGGCACGCGAGGTGAACATGCGGTAGGGCTCCTGCGTGCCGCAGGTGATGAGGTCGTCGATGAGCACGCCGATATAGGCCTCGGAGCGCTTCGGGCTCCAGGCCTCCTGGTCGTTCACGAGACGCGCGGCGTTCAGGCCGGCGATCAGCCCCTGCGCCGCCGCCTCCTCGTAACCGGTGGTGCCGTTGATCTGGCCGGCGAAGAACAGGCCGGGCACGTGCTTCGTTTCCAGCGAAGGCTTGAGGTCGCGTGGGTCGAAGAAGTCGTATTCGATCGCGTAGCCGGGGCGCGTGATATGCGCCTTCTCGAAACCGGCGATGGAGTGCACGAGTTCGAGCTGCACGTCGAACGGCAGGCTGGTCGAGATGCCGTTGGGGTAGACCTCGTGGGTATCCAGCCCCTCGGGCTCGATGAAGATCTGGTGCCGCTCGCGTTCGGCGAAACGCACCACCTTGTCCTCGATGGACGGGCAGTAGCGCGGGCCCACACCCTCGATCACCCCCGAGTACATGGGCGAGCGGTCGAGCCCGCCCTGAATGATCTCGTGGGTGCGCGGGTTGGTGTAGGTGATGTGGCAGGCCACCTGCGGCGGGTGGTCGGCCGCATCCCCCATAAAGGAGAACACCGGCGTCGGGGTATCGCCCGGTTGGGCCTGCAATGCGCGGTAGTCGATGCTGCGGCCGTCGATGCGCGGCGGCGTACCGGTCTTGAGGCGATCGACGCGGAACGGGAGTTCGCGCAGCCGCCGGGCCAGGGCAATCGAGGGCGGGTCGCCGGCGCGCCCGCCGGAGTGGTGCTCCAGCCCGATGTGGATCTTGCCGCCGAGAAAGGTGCCAACGGTGAGTACCACGGCACGGGCGTGGAAGGCCACCCCCATGTTGGTGAGCACGCCGGCCACGCGCTCCCCCTCCATGATGAGATCGTCCACCGCCTGCTGGAACAAGGTGAGATTCGGCTGATTCTCGACCATCGCACGGATGGCGGCCTTGTAGCGCACGCGATCGGCCTGCGCACGCGTGGCCCGCACGGCGGGCCCCTTGCTGGCGTTGAGGATGCGGAACTGGATCCCGCCGAGATCAGCGGCCCGTGCCATGGCGCCGCCCAGCGCATCGATCTCCTTGACCAGGTGCCCCTTCCCGATGCCGCCGATGGCCGGGTTGCAGCTCATCTGGCCGATGGTCTCGATGTTGTGCGTGAGCAGGAGCGTATGCGCACCCGTACGCGCCGCGGCCAGGGCGGCCTCGGTGCCGGCGTGTCCGCCGCCGACCACAATGACGTCGAAATCTTCGGGATAGCGCATGTGATGTGTCCGGGTACCAGAGTAACTCTATGGGTTATTGGATCATTTTAATGCGCTTGAGACCCCCCGGCCACCGGCGGGTTCCGCGAGCGACCAATGGCGTGCGCCCGTAGACTCCGTTGGTAGACGGCGAGGCGATATGGTTCATAATCCGCGTTATACGCAGAATAGGCGATGAGATGGGGCAAAGATCTGTATTCGGGTGTTTGCTGAGATGAGAAACCGCCTCCTCAAGGCACCGGATGCCCGCGCGCGCGAGACGCGCTTCAGCCAGGTTCTGCACCATATCTATCAGCTCGGGCTACTGCTGCATGTAGCCTTCTTCGTGCTGTTCACGTTACTCGAGATCTGGCCGTTGTCGGCGCTGAATCTCCTCAGCATCGGCATTTACCTGCTGGCCCTGATCGTCAATCACGGGCCGCGGTGGCTCACCGCGCTTGGCGTGGTATACATCGAGGTGATTTTTCACGCGGTGGCGGTCACCGAGCTGCTGGGCTGGGCCACCGGCTTTCATTACTACCTGCTCGCGGTGGGTCCCGTGATCCTGCTGAACGGACACTGGCCGCTCGGTACCCGGCTGGTGCTATCCCTTTTCCCGATTGCGATCCTGGCAGCGATGTACCTGCATACGCTCGATGCGCCGATCGCGGCGCTCGGCGCCGCCCTGCCGGACGAGGTCATTCATCTGGTCAACATCGGCAACCAGGCGGCGGTGTACTTGACCCTGGGATTTATAACCTATACCTACGGACTCATGGCGCGGCGGGCCGAAAGCCGTTTGATTGCGGCAACGGCCGACTGGGAGCGCAAGGCGCACCTCGACATGCTCACGGGCATCTATAACCGTCGGGCCATCGACGAGCGCGTGACGCGTGAAGCGAGTCGCGCATCGCGCCACGGTGAATCCTTCGCGCTCGCGCTGGTCGACATCGATGACTTCAAGGCGATCAACGATAGTCACGGACATGGCGTTGGGGATGCGGTCATCCGAGAAATCGCTCAAAGGATTCAGGCGAATATCCGCGATCACGATGCCGTAGGGCGGTGGGGCGGCGAGGAGTTCCTGGTCCTGCTGACCCGGGCCGACGACCGGGTAACGCCCGGTATTCTCGAGACCTTGCGCAGCAAGATCTCTGGCGAGGGCGGAGAGGGGCTACCGGAGTACACGGTCACCATTGGTTCGGCGATCTTCGCGCCTGGCGATGGGGTCGCAGCGACGATCGCCCAGGCGGATGCCGCCTTGTACCGGGGTAAAAAACTCGGCAAGAACCGGGTGATACACGCGCATCATTGAAGGCCACCGGACCGGCCTACTTCCCGATGCAGAAACTGGAGAAGATGCGCCCGAGCAGGTCGTCGGAGGTGAATTTTCCCGTGATCTCGCCGAGCGCTTCCTGGGCGAGACGCAGTTCCTCGGCCAGCAGTTCCCCGGCCTGGGTCAGGCGCAGATGATCTTCGCCCGCCAGCACGTGGGCCTCGGTCCGGGCCAGGGCATCCAGGTGCCGGCGTCGGGCGATGAACACGTTTTCGGCATCCTCGTGGTAACCCACCATGTGCTTGAGATGGTCGATGAGTTCGGGCACGCCCTGCCCGGTGCGGGCGGAGATGAAGAGCTCCCCGTCGTGGGCGCCGAAATCGATCCCGGTGAGGTCGATCTTGTTGTGGACGCCCAGCACGGGCAGCCGTTCCGGTAGTTGCTGGAGGATGGCGCGGTCGGCGTCGGTGGCTCCCCGGGTCCCGTCGAGTAGGAGCAGGATCAGGTCGGCCTGCTCGATTTCGCGCCAGGCACGGCGGATGCCCTCCTGCTCCACCGGGTCGGCGCTGTCGCGCAGCCCCGCGGTGTCGATCACGTGCAAGGGCAGGCCATCGAGGCTGATGCGCTCGCGCAGGACATCGCGCGTGGTCCCAGGGATGTCCGTGACGATGGCGGCATCGAAACCGGCGAGCTGGTTGAGCAGCGTGGACTTGCCGGCGTTGGGCTGGCCGACGATGACGAGGTTCATCCCGTCGCGCAGCAAGGCGCCCTGGCGTGCACGCGCGCGAATGGCGTCGAGACTGTGCTTGATGGCATCGAGGCGTTCGGTCACGGCCTGGTCGGCGAGGAAATCGATGTCCTCGTCCGGAAAGTCGAGCGCGGCCTCCACGTACATGCGCAGTTCGATCAAGCGTTCGAGGAGCGCGTCGACGGCCTTAGAGAAGGCCCCCTGCAGGGCGCGCTGGGCGGATCGGGCCGCCTGTTCGGAGCCGGAGTCGATGAGGTCGGCGATGGCCTCGGCCTGGGCCAGGTCGAGCTTGTCGTTGAGAAAGGCGCGCTCGGAAAACTCGCCGGGCCGGGCCAGGCGCGCGCCGAGTTCGAGCGTGCGGCGCAGCACCATGTCCACGACCACGTTGCCGCCGTGCCCCTGGAGTTCGAGGACGTCCTCACCCGTGAACGAGGCGGGTGCAGGGAAGTAGAGGGCGACGCCATCGTCGATGACCTCGCCGCGTCCATCGAGAAAGCGGCGGTAGGCGGCCCGGCGCGGGAGAGGCAGGTCGCCCAGCAACGCCCGGGCGAGGGCGGGGACGCCCGGTCCGGAGACGCGCACGATGGCCACACCGCCGCGGCCGGTGGGCGTGGCGATGGCGGCGATGGTGTCGGTTGGGACCTGCATAACGCGTGTTATACCCTGCCGAATGCAAAAGGGGGAGCCATCGGCTCCCCCTTTTGACGTGCGAGGCCGGGCGTCAGGCCTTGGCCTTTTCCATCTTCTGCATGATGTACCACTGCTGGGTGATGGAGAGCAGGCTGTTGACGAACCAGTAAAGCACCAGACCCGCCGGGAAGAAGGCGAAGAAGACGGTAAAGACGATCGGCAGGATCATCATGATCTTCTGCTGCACCGGGTCGATGGGTGCCGGGTTGAGTTTGTGCTGGATGATCATGGTGATACCCATGAGGACCGGCAGCACGAAGTAGGGGTCGCGCGTGGAGAGGTCGTGAATCCAGAGGATCCACGGGGCCTGGCGCAGTTCCACGGCCTCGAGCAGCATCCAGTAGAAGGCGATGAACACCGGGATCTGCACCAGGATCGGCAGGCAGCCCCCGAGCGGGTTGATCTTTTCCTTCTTGTAGAGATCGAACAGTTCCTTGTTCATGCGCTGCTTGTCGTCGCCGTAGCGTTCCTTGAGCGCGGCCAGTTTCGGCTGCACCTGGCGCATCTTCGCCATGGAGCGGTAGCTGGTGGCGGACAGCTTGTAAAAGACGGCCTTGATCAGAACGGTGACGGCGATGATCGCCCAGCCCCAGTTGCCGATCAGGTCATGGATGAGTTCGAGCAGCCAGAACAGCGGCTTGGCGAAGATGGTGAACACGCCGTAGTCGACCGACAGGTCCAGGCCCTCGGCGATCTCTTCGAGGCGCTCCTGGATCTTCGGACCGACGTAGAACTGAGTGTGGAAGGCAGCGGTTTCGCCGGGTGCGACGCTCATGGGCTCGGAGCGCAGGCCGACGATGTAATCCGTGGTGCCGGCCTGCGGAATGACCATCGAGTAGTAGTGGTTGGTCGCGCCCTGGTCCGGGATCCATGCCGACAGGAAGTAATGCTGCAGCATCGCCGCCCAGCCACCGGTGATGTCGGCGTCCAGCGGATCGTCCTGCATGTCGTCGAAGGCCAGCTTGTGGAAGGCGTCGTCGTAATACGCGGCACCGGTAAAGGTGTAGAGAAGCATGCTCCCGTCGGCATCGTCGGCGGGTCCGTGGCGCAGGTGACGGTACTGCTGAGCAGTCCAGGGCTGGTCGCCGGCGTTGCGCACCTCGTGGGCCACGTCGACCAGGAAGTCGCCGCGTGTGAAGGTGAAGACCTTGGTCACGGTGACGCCGTTGGCGCCGGTCCAGGTCAACGGGACACGCAGCTCCTGCTGGCCGGCGGCGAGGCGGTACTCATCGGCGCCCGCCTCATAGACGGCGTGATGGGTGGGGGCGAGTTCGAGCGCGTCCTGGCCGTCGGTCTCGACATGGCGCAGGCCGGACTGGGCGACGTAGCCGCGCGTGGCCTCGTCGAGGATGCGCACCGGGGTGTCGGGTTTGTCCAGGCTCACCGGGTAGGTCGGCAGGTCGGCGCGCACGATCGTGCCGCCGCGGGTGTCGATTTCGAGATCAAGGACGTCAGTGACGACACGGATGCGCTTCTGGGCGGCGGCCGTCGGGCTCGCCTCGGCGGGGACGCTGCCCGGGGTGGCGACGGGGGCGGCGGGGACGTCGGCCGGAGGCAGGTCGCCACTTTCGCTACTCGCGGTGGTTGGTTCCGGCTGGGGGGCGTTGTCGATCTGCCACGCCTGCCAGATCATGAAGAGGATGAAGACGAGCGCGATGATCAGAAAAGGGCGTTGGTTATCCATGCGGGTGCCTGTGGTTTCTTTCGGGTACGGGGTCGTAACCGCCTTCGGCAAACGGATGGCAGCGACCCAGGCGACGCAGTGTCAGCCAGGTACCGCGCCACGCGCCGTGGCGTTCGATCGCCTCGATGCCGTAGCAGGAACAGGTCGGGGTAAAACGACAATGCTGCCCGAGGTAGGGGCTCAGGAGCAAGCGGTAGAGCTTGATCAGGCCGATGAGGAGTCTGCGCATTGCCGTATCAGTCGTTGCCAGAGTTTATCGAGGGCGGCCTGGGCCGCCTGATTGGTCAACGTCGTGGCCGCGGGACGACACAGGATGACCACATCGACCGGCGGCAGTTCGGTGCGAACGGTGCGGAAGCTCTCGCGAATCAGACGCTTGAGTCGATGGCGCTCCACGGCCAGTCGCGCACACTTTTTGGATATGGCGAGTCCCATCCGCGCGCCCTCGTCGAGGGCGGCGGGCGTGGATCGCGGTCGGGCGAGCAACGTGAACGCGCGGTCTGAGACCCGGATCGGCTGCTCGAATACGCGGCGGAACTCGCGGGGTCTGGTCAGCCGCGCAACGCGCGGAAACCCCTGCGACCGCGATCCGGACAAGGCTTACGGGGTCAGGCGCTTGCGGCCCTTGGCACGGCGAGCAGCAATGACCTTGCGGCCACCACGGGTGCTCATGCGGGCACGAAAGCCGTGGGTACGGGCGCGTTTCAGAACGCTGGGCTGAAAAGTACGCTTCATGGTTTCAGTCCGCCAATTCGGTTATGCGGTGGATTATTTAAACAAAAGGACGCGAAAAATACTGAGATCGGCGGGATTTGTCAACTTTCAGGGGGCGTTCGGGGCGTGTAGATTAGGGGGCTCGGG
>Ga0272444_10000322_pt1 | contig 53496 bp, 49 predicted proteins | sample SSMForm13_FD_201033 | JGI IMG/M metagenome (GOLD analysis project Ga0272444, IMG submission 201033) | Marine sediment archaeal communities from Little Sippewissett salt marsh, Falmouth, MA, United States - SSM-Form-13 | ecosystem: Environmental > Aquatic > Marine > Wetlands > Sediment ... | reverse complement strand
AAATATAACCCGAAAACGCTCAATATCCAAGGTTTAATATCAGAGACGGAAGGTATAGTGCGGAGACAAAGAGCGGATGATTTGCTTGCTTCCGGTAGAAACGATATTATATCATCCGCACTAATGCTAGTTTGAGGTTCTCCCGTAAAGCAGGGACGTGTTCGCGTCTCCTGATCGAGGCCTGTTTTATTCAATTATTAGAATTTCTAAAACGTGCTTGACAGTAATTTATTTCCGTTTTCCAACGGGGTTCTGTGTTGTGAAGGGGTTTCGCTTGAAAGACTTGCGGAAAAGTACGGGACCCCTCTTTTCGTGACCAGTCGAAACAGCCTTGTCAATCAGTACAGGTCATTTGAAAAGGCGTTTGCCTTGCTGGATCACATGACCTGTTACTCCGTGAAGGCTAATTTCAACCTTCATATCATTCGTACGCTTGCTGCTGAAGGCTGTGGCTGCGATGTCAATTCAGGCGGAGAACTTTTTCGTGCGCTTCAGGCCAGGGTTGATCCGGCAAAGATCATAATGGCCGGCGTCGGCAAGAGCGCTGCTGAAATTGAATACGCCATCAGTTCCGGTATCCTGATGCTCAAGGCCGAGTCTCTTTCTGAGCTTCGCCTGATTAATGAAATCGCAGGTCGTCTGGGTGAAAAGGCATCTGTGGGAATCAGGGTCAATCCGAACGTGACCGCTGAAACGCATCCCTACATTACCACCGGTGACAGTAAAGAGAAGTTTGGAATTGACGAGACGGATCTTGCCCAGGTGTTTTCCCTGATCGGAACTATGGCGCATGTCAATCTGACGGCTCTCGACATGCATATCGGATCACAGATTTTCGATACGGAATTCTATCACGCTGCTTCGGAAAAACTGCTTGACGTGCTTTCCGTTGCGCGCTCTGCCGGGTTTGCTATTCGATACTTCGACATAGGCGGCGGATTTCCGGTTACCTATGACCCGCAAAAAACTGCGACGCCGATAGAGCATTTTGCTGAAAAGCTTATTCCTTTGCTTGAAAAGACAGGGGCAACGATACTTTTCGAGCCCGGCAGGTTTATCGCGGCCAATTCGACCGTGCTCGTTACCCGGGTGCTTTACAGGAAACGTAATCACGCAGGAAAGGAGTTTGTTATTGTGGATGCAGGAATGACCGAGCTTATCCGTCCTGCACTGTATCAGTCCCACCATGAAATTGTCGCGCTCAAATCGCATGACTCCATGATGGTCGCTGATGTAGTGGGTCCGGTGTGTGAGTCAGGTGACTTTTTTGCCAGGGCGAGAACCATAGACGCCGTAGAGGAGGGCGAGCTTCTTGCCGTTCTTTCAACCGGAGCATATGGTTCAGTCATGGGTAACAACTACAATGGTCGCCTTCGCCCGGCTGAGGTTATGGTTGATGGAGAGGATGCAACGCTTACCCGCAAAAGGGATACATTCGAGCAGCTTATTCAGAATGAAGTATAGAACGGTCTACGTATTTGCTCTAACATTCACGAGAAACAGAAAGCAGGGATGTAGCATTACATTCCTGCCATCAAGCCATCAAGCCATCAAGCCCTCTCTCTATCCGCGATATTCATGAAAATCTTCCTGGTCGCTTCCGCGTTATTGAGGGTGTAAAAATGAATGCCCCTGATGTGGTTCTCGATCAGCTCTCTGGTCTGTTCGGTTGCCCATTCGATGCCTGTTTTTGCTACTTCTTCATCATTCGGCGCTTCAAGCACCTTTTTGAGGAGTGCGGCGGGTATCCTTGCGCCGAGGGCTAGTTCGGACATTTTGAGCAGGCCTTTTTTTGTGGTAACCGGCATGATTCCCGGTATGATAGGAACATTGATCCCTGCCAGTGAGCATCTGCCTGCGAAATCGAAAAAATCCCTGTTATCAAAGAACATCTGCGTGACAATATAGTCAGCGCCCTGATCGACTTTTGCCTTCAGGTATTCAATTTCTTTCAGTCTGTTCGGTGTCTGGGGGTGTCCTTCAGGAAATCCCGCGACACCAACCCCTATTTCTGGAAAATTTTCACCGATAAACTTTACAAGATCTATGGCATGGGGGAAATCCTTTGTCGCCTCTTCATAGGATGTTGATCCTGGAGGAAGGTCCCCACGAAGGGCGAGTACATTGGTTATGCCTTGTTTTCTGTAGTCTTCGAGAATATCTGCAACCTCCTTTTTGCCTGAGCAGATACAGGTCAGATGAGAGACGACGGTAAGGCCGGTTTTACTCTGGATTTTTGTGACAAGATCATGCGTGCGGCTTCGTGTGGATCCGCCTGCTCCGTAGGTCACACTAACATAGGAGGGATTAAAAGGAATGAGTTCCGAGATTGTATGGAAAAGTTTGCCCCAGTCGTCTGTTTTTTTCGGAGGGAAAAACTCAAAACTGAATACGGGTCCGGTCGCTGAGTTAAGAATCTCTTTTACTAACATGCAGGGTGCTTTTTTGCATCGATTTCAAAAAAGGTATAATATACAAAACAAAGCATAACCTCAACCATGCTCAACTTCTCCGGTTATGGCTCAGTTTCTGGCTCCATATCCTGCAGTGCGTCTGCTCGCGATAGCCTGTACGGGAATAGTTGCCGGAGCCTGTTTCCAACTCCCGCTTTTTTATTGGATAACTGCTGCCCTGATCTGTTTCCTGCTGCTTGGAATCTTTATGTTTTTATGCAGGGGAAAACCGCTCTCAAATGCTGCGGTCACGGTATATTCCCTTTTTGTTTTCTGCGGCTTTAGTCTGTACACCGGCTTTTTGTACAACTATCTTCCTTCTTCAACCGTGCTTAACTGGCTTGATAAAGAGGTACTTCTTTATGGCAAGGTTGTATCGAGGCCGCGCGTGTATGACAAAGGGGCAGGATGGATACTTCAGACGAGAGAGGTCTTTGCTGATGGTGAGGCTCATGAGGCGTCAGGTAACGTCAAGGTTTTTCTGCGCATGCGCCAAGGAGGGGAACCGGAAGTCGAGAAAGGGGACATGATCCGCGTCAAAGGGCGTGTCGGTTTGATTCCTCGTGCGGAAAATCCTGGTGACTTTGATCCGCGTGAATACTACCGGAAAAAAAGGGTGCATGCCGAACTGTTCTGTTACGGGCCTTGGCTTATGCACAACTACGGGATTGACGAGAGTGACTATTTTGAGGCTTTGCTCGTACGACCTGTCAGGCGGTATCTTTCCGGTACGATAGCGGCACTTGTTCCTCCAGGACATGAACAGCAGTTTATACAGGGAGTTTTTCTCGGTCAGAAGGAGTTGCTCGACAGGGAGGTGTACCGGACGTTTAAGGCGGCGGGAACCGCTCATGTGCTTGCCGTTTCAGGGCTGCATGTCGGACTGATCGTGATGGTCCTGCTTGTCGCGTTGCAGAGATTGAGAATAACGGTTGCCGGAAAATGGATCGTGCTTGTTCTGATAGCCTTTGTCCTGCTGGTCTATGCTTCAGTGACCGGCAACGCGCCGTCGGTAAGGAGGGCTTCGCTGATGGTTGTCGCTCTGACAGGCAACTCGGTTCTGTCGAGACAGTCTTTTCCCCTGAACTCTCTCGCAGTGGCTGATCTGATACTGTTGTGCATCGATCCTCTCGAGCTTTTCAATGCAGGTTTTCTGATGACCAATGCAGCTGTAGCCGCGATCATTCTGCTCTATCCGGTGTTGAGCTCGCCGTCGGAAGCATGGAAAGGCGTCGCGGGAGAGGTTTTCAGGCCTGTATGGAAAGCCTTCAGCGTCAGTCTTGCGGCAATTATCGGCGTGTCGCCTGTTATCGCATGGTTTTTCGGAACCTTTTCTGTCGTCGGGATCATCGCAAACCTGCCGGTTGTGTTTTTGGCAAGCTGCATGCTTTACGCGATGCTGCCTACATTTCTCCTTAACCCGGTTTTGCCTGGTCTGGCGCTCTATCCGGCCTCGAGTTCATGGCTTTTTGCCAGGATGACTCTTGGCGTTACGGAATTTTTCGGTGACCTTCCATGGGCTGTAATGCGGGTGCAGCCTGATGGCGCATGGATAACAGTCTACTATGTGGCTGTGGCCGCGGTACTTTTCTTTCTTTACCGTAAGAACCCGACGGGAGTGATGATTGCCTTTTTGTGCGCAGCAAACTATTTTGTCTGGGCGCCTGTTCTGCAAGCGGAACGTTCGTCGCCTGCTTTTGTTAGGATTGTCGCAGGCAACGATACCGCTCTGCTTTGTTCGATTGGCGGTTCTTCAATTCTGATCGATGCGGGATCCAAACCTTATCATCGGGAAACAATCAACCGCCAGATGCGCCGTCACGGGATTAAAAAACTTGACGCGGCCATACAATTTGTCTCGCCTGATTCACTTGTAAGAGCAATCGATGCTCAAAACTACATGCGTTCAGAAGAACACCATCTCGCACAATCCTCATTCGTTGTCGCCAGATCAGGCAGTGATGCACTGAAGCTGTGGGCAGGCGACGGATTATCCATGCTTTTTGTCGGTGATCCTGATGCGCTTAAGCGTCTCGACAGTGAGAGACCGGACAGAGTTGTTGTCAAGGTGAAGCGGTTCGGAATCGACGACTATCGCAGACTTGCCGAATGGGTGGACAGTGTGCACCCTGTGGAGTGCGTCGTCTTGTGTTCTCCGCAGATGAAGGATCACGATCGGAGGCTGCTCGCGCATCTTGCAGGGAAGCGGGAGGAGGTGACTATAGTCGAGTGAAGGGTGCCCCTCTGTTACGTTATTTCGTGATCCGAATACGTCATCGGGTGGTGAAGAATAATAACAGTGACGAGGCAAGAGGGGGCGGAATCGAGAGAAAAGAGACAAGAGACGAGAACTGTAGGGGCAGGCCCCTGTGCCTGCCCGGCAATGCGTATCACAATGCCACAGTTCAACAGTATCCGGTTTCTGCGTGCAGTCCACCTTGTTTTCAGGTCGCTCACGACAGTAATAGCGGTGCCCTATTTTAGCTTCACCGGACTACTGGTAATGGAAGAAATTGCATAACCAGTGAAAATTGAACGAAGTGTTTGACGAAAGATGCTCTGTCTGATTTGATTCCAAAACACAAGAGAACCAGAGATGAATCACGTGATAAAAAATATTATTTCACCTTTACCTGAAGACCTGTCAAAGGAAGTTATCGAAGATCTGGCCGGGTCTTCCACTGTACGTATCGAGCGGATCGTGTCGAACGGGCATTCCTCCCCGGAGCTCGGGTGGTATGACCAGGAGGAGTCGGAGTGGGTGGTCGTACTTCAGGGATCGGGGGCGATCCTGTTCGAGAGTGGACAGGAGGTCGTTCTGAACGTCGGTGATTCGATCAACATTTCCGCGCATACGAAGCACAAGGTGCTGCGGACAGACAGGCAACGGCCTACGATATGGCTCGCTGTGTTCTACCGGTAGAAGTCATGATTCGTTCTCCATCAGCGATAGTTGGTTGCCGGTGTTGAAACCGGAATCTTCGATGATTTTTTTGACTTCGTGAGGACAGTCCGCAGGGTTGAGTTTGTGCAGGACACGGGCGATGGTGAATATTTTCCCTTCGATCGGCAGGAACTTGTTGACCACGATAATGTTGTCTTTCTTCAATCGGCAGTCTCCGCCAAGAAAATTACCTTTTTCATACCGTAACTTGTACCCGTTTTCTGTGACGGTGTTTTCAAGGAGTTGCAGTTTCTTTGCTTTCTTCATGACGTTATTCCTCCGATTCCTGTTACCCTCGCATTCTGGGGTCAAGTGCATCCCGGACGCCGTCGCCGATCAGGTTGAAGCATACGACGGTTGTTAGAATCGCTATACCGGGGAAGGTTGAAATCCACCAGTGGTTAAGGAGGCTGTCACGTCCTTCGTTGATGATGTTGCCCCAGCTTGGTGTCGGAGGCTGGACGCCAAGTCCGAGGAAGGAAAGCCCTGCTTCGGTAAGGATAATGCTCCCGATACGGAGCGTCGCGGCAACAATAACCGGTGTCATGGTGTTTGGCATGAGATGCCGGAAAATAATTCGAAAATTGGAGAGTCCGAGTGATTTCGCGGCAAGAATGAACTCCTGTTCTTTCAGTGAAAGAACCTGGCTGCGAACAATGCGGGCCACACCCATCCATCCGGTGAAAGAGAGTGTGATGACAATGAGAAATATCGAATTACCAAACGTGGCGATGATGATGAGTATGAGGAAAAGCGCGGGGAAGGCTATAAGGATATCGACGATACGCATAAGCGTGTTATCGACTATTCCTCCAAAATACCCGGATGAAATACCGACGACGGTTCCGAGAGTGACAGAGATGAGAACAACAAGAAATCCGATGGAAAGAGAGATCCTCGATCCGTAAATGACCCTGCTCAGGATGTCCCGTCCGTACTGATCGGTGCCAAGAAAGAAAGTGCGTTTAACGATGAATTCGGGAGGTGACTTTCCATATACGCTCTCACCTGCCAGCTTTTTAAGAGGAATGACTTTTTCTCTGTGCCCCTGTTTATAGATAACGGAATTTTCCTCGATTCTGTAACTATCGATAAATCGAAGCTTTTGCGGTTCGTTGCGTGTCTTCAGTACCTGAAAATCGCTGATAAGTGTATTGGTGAGCCTGTCGCTCCGGGTGTTGCCTTTTCGCAACGGTATGGTGACGCCTTTTTGTTCATTCAGGACGAGGGCGTCGATTCTGGTGAAAGGTTGTTGGTATGCTGTAACGAGGAAGTCCTGCTGTTCAAAAGGGCTGAAAGGAGAGACAAGCGGGGCAAGAAATGCTACTGAGTAGAGGATAAAAGCAATGACTGAAGCGTAGAGCGCGATAGTATGCTTTTTAAATGAATGCCATCCGATCTCCCTGAGACTGAGCTCTCTCTCTGTGAGATCCTCTTTTGCAGCGCGGTTTTTTTTCAATGTTCTTGCAGAGAGCCAGAAAAAAAGGGCGGGAACAAGCAGTGCATAGAGTGACGCTATCCAGAGCTCGAGTACTTCATAGGTGAAAATCTGACGGAAACTGACGGGTGATGTTATCAGCAGGGCAATGCTGGTGACCAGAGAGCGCATGCTTACCAGAATCAGTTGATGACGCCAGAAGAGTATCGCAAGAAAAAGCGTGAAAGAGATGATAAAAAAAATGCCGAGCCCTTTCTTTTTTATGAAGAGCAAGCCGAAACCAGGCAGAAGCAGGTCGTATAATGACGGCCGGTCATTGTTTTGTGACTTTTTCACAGACGATTTGGATTATTATCAGGCCTCTACAGTCATAAAAAAAGCTGCTTTTTAAGCAAAAAGCAGCTTTTACTGAATATCTGCCGTAGAAGCTTATTCTTCCCCGGAGGCAACTGCCGGAGTTTCTTCAGCCTCTACTGATTCACTCACTTCAGCTTCTACCTTTGGAGCGACGATTGAGACTACCGAGCTGTCAGGATCGCTGATGATTTCAAATTTACCCTCGTAGATTTCCACAGGGAGTTCCCTGATATGCATGGTCTCGCCCAGCTCCATACCGGAAATATCAATGGTAATGTGCTGCGGGATGTTTGAAGGCACAGCCTTCACCTTCAGGGAATGAAGAATAACCTGTACATTGCCTCCGGCAACTACTCCGGGAGCTTCTTCTTCACCGATGAACGCCGTTGGAACATCCATTTCAAGAACTTCTCCTGCTGAGAATAACTGAAAATCCGCATGAATGATATTGTCTGTTACCGGATCAAACTGAACCTCTTTAAGAAAAGAGCGTTTTGCTTTGCCGTCGGGAAACGTGAGGTCAATGAGGTGTGATTCAGAAGAATGCACCAGTTTTTTCAGAGACCTTTCGTCAACACATATATGAATGGTCTCTTCACCTTTATGGTAAACGACTGCAGGGATTTTTCCCTGGTCGCGCAATTTTTTTGCTGCGTTTTTGTCGCAATCGCGGGGCTCTACGTTGAATACGATACTTTCCATGCTATTCCTTGATCTCTTTTATCGCTTGAGTATGATTATTAGTAAGTTTTGTGAGATTTTTGCTGTCGAAAAGGCAACTGACTGAATCATCATCGGATATTCTCTTGATCGCTTCTCCGAAAAGGTTGCTGACGGTGACGGTTTCAAGTTTATCTGACGGAGCGTGGCCGGTTACGACAGAATCGGTTATAATTACTTTTTCAAGTACGGAAGCGTTGATACGTTCAATGGCCGGGCCGGACAGAATGCCATGTGTCGCGGCAGCGAACACCTTTCTTCCTCCGACGTCTTGTATTGCTTTTGCCGCATTGACAAGCGTTCCTGCTGTGTCGATCATGTCATCTACCAGGAGAACGTCCTTGCCGTTCACATCACCGATGATATTCATCACTTCCGCAACGTTTGCTTTCGGGCGCCTTTTATCGACAATGACAAGATCTGTGCCAAGCGCTTCAGCAAATGCTCTTGCAAGTTTGACTCCGCCCACATCAGGGGATGCAACAACGAGATTTCCGTTGAGCTTCATGTTAAGCATGTGGTCTATGAGCACAACACTTGAGTAGAGGTGGTCAAAAGGAATGTCAAAAAATCCCTGGATTTGCGCTGCGTGCAGATCCATGGTGAGAATGCGGTTCGCACCGGCTTCTGTGAGCAGGTTTGCAACGAGTTTGGCGGTAATGGCGACGCGGGGGCGATCTTTTCGATCCTGACGCGCATAGCCGTAATAGGGGATAACTGCGGTTATTCTCGCGGCAGATGATCGTCTGGCGGCGTCAATCATGATGAGCAGTTCCATCAAATTTTCGGCCGGGGGATTGGTCGACTGGATGATAAACATATCAGAGCCTCTGATCGACTCAAAATAGTTTACCGAGATTTCCCCGTCTGAAAAATTCTGAACCTTTGCATTACAAAGTGACGTACCGAGGTAGGCTGCAATTTTTTCGGCTAACGCCGTATTGCTTCGACCCGCGAAAATTTTGATCGGATTACCCATGGCTCCCTGCTTTTTCAGATGAAACAGACTATATTAAGGCTGTGTTTGCATTCCCTCAGGATCCAGGCAGTGTACCGCGGACCCTCAAAAACCTCAATGCCGACGAATATAATAAAAATTGGCAGAAAATTAACAATGAAGATACACGAGATACAAGCCTACCTTGAACAGTATTTTGAGAACGTTGAACTTGTCGGCAGTGGTGATGTCACTATTGATGGCCCGGCAAAAATTGAAAATGCCACAAAAGGGACGGTGAGCTTTGTAGCAAATGAAAAATATAGCAGGTTTGTCGGAACTACCAAAGCCTCCTTGCTTATTGTCGGTGAAGAAACAAACACCAGTCAATATAACGACCACTTGAATTTCCTGAAAGTAAAAGATCCCTATACGGCATTTGTTTTTGTGCTTCAGAAGTATTCTCGGCCACGGCTGATTGCGGCTTCAGGGGTTGCTTCTTCTGCTGTTATCGGGGAACATGTAGTACTGGGGAAAAACGTTTCTATCGGTGAGCATACGGTCATCGGTGACGAATGTGTGATTGGCGACAATACGGTTATCGGCGCTAACTCGGTAGTGATGGCTCACGTGAGAACCGGACAGGACTGTACACTTTTTCCTCATGTTGTTTGCTATAACGGGACCATTCTCGGGGACCGCGTTACGATACACAGCGGCACGGTTGTCGGTGCAGATGGCTTCGGCTTTGCTCCCCAGACTGACGGTTCCTATATCAAGATTCCCCAGATGGGTATCGTTGAGATTGATGATGATGTGGAAATTGGCGCCAACAATACCATTGACAGGGCGACCATGGGCAGCACGGTTATTGAAAAAGGGGTGAAAATAGACAATCTTGTCCAGATAGGGCATAATTGCACCATAGGGGAGAATACGGTCATTGTCTCACAGGCCGGTATTTCCGGAAGCGTTTCGGTAGGCAAGCATTGCATGATCGGTGGGCAGGCTGGTTTTTCGGGTCATCTTTCCCTTCCCGACCGGACACGTGTTTCAGCAAGAGCCGGGGTGACCAAGTCTGTTGCAAAGCCTGGGCAGACATTGGGCGGATTTCCGGCCCAGCCTCTTCGTGACCAGCTTCGCCAGGAAGCGCTGCTGAGGAGCCTCGACAAAATGAAGCGGAAACTTGAAGCCCTGGAGGAGGAGTTCAAAAGTCAAAGTTTAAAAGTCAAAAGTCAAAAAGAGTGACAAGTAACAGGTGACAAGTGACGAGAAAGAAAAATTGTGGCATCCTGTAGGGGCAAGCCCCTGTGCTTGCCCGTCTCTTCAGGAAGTCATTCCGGAGGAGCTGAAAGACAAAGCAATCTCCAGGAATTTGTTGAACTGTCACGATCGCCGCACCTGCCCTGCAGGCTCACGATGACATGGAAAACAGTGCACACCGGCGAGTCATTGCAAGGAACGAAGCAATCCCAACTGGTCACTTGTCACCAGTCACTCGTTACTGCCCGAAGGCTCATTCGAGTGTGCTGTTGAGGTTCCAGTTATAGGGCAGATATTCGATCTTCAGTTTTGCGGGGTTCTTCAGTATGAACTGCCTGGTTTTTTCATTGGCGAATTCCGCGATATAGGAGAGTGCTTCGGTTTTGTCTTTCCCGAAATCATGTTGATACCATTTGAATATTTCCGAAAGACGGACGATGTTGTTCTCACTGTCTGTTTCAATGCCTCTCCGGATGATGAAGCTTCTCGTTGCGATATCGAGCTGATCGTCGATATGTTCCGGATCGTAGAACTCGATCGGAGGGCACGAGCTTGATGCGCAGACCAGCGCGAAATGGATTCTCGGGTCAAATGTTTCTACCATGAGCGGCAGCCGTGAATCGAATGGAGAGAAAGGCCGGAGCATGAATGCAGGGTGATGACGGTTTTTTCTGAGAATTCCGTGTTCAATGTCATCCGGAGTAAAAAACGTGTTGCCGATAGTGTAGCCTATTCTTCCGAAAAAGTTGATGATGTCAAGGACTGAGTTCCGGATATCGAATTCTATAACGCCGTGAATAATGAGGATGTTGTAGATGTTTATCCAGAAGGCTTTTTTTTCGTTATCGTTGCTGAGTGATTCGGGACTGAACGATCTGAGGCTCACAGCAAGTTGCTGGTATTCACGAAATCGTTCCGATTGCTTCATCGCTTGATAGTTTACCCTCCCCATACTGATATTGAAGAACGCTCCCTGCAGTTTTCCGAGAAGTTTTTTGAGACGGACCGCGATTTCGGTATCCGTGGCGTCAGCCGTTTCAGGGCCGTCATTGAGCTTGGCCTGAAAGGGGAGAATTTTGCGCAGCTTGTCGGCGAGCGTCGTTTGTGCCTCTTCCTTGAAAGAACGGCCCCGTGCATTCAAAATGGCGGATACGGCATTGATATACCCGATGTGGCTGAATGCCTGGGGGAAGTTTCCGAGCAATTCACCGGTGTTGCTGTTGAACTCTTCGGAGAAAAGACCGAGTCTGTTTGCTGATCGCAGGGTTTCCTTCATCAGCTTTTCGGCTTCCTCTATTCTGTCTGAACGCGCAAGGCACTCGATTAGCCAGAAATTGCAGAGCACGAATGCGCCCTCTTCTCCATCGAGACCGTCATCAGCAATATATCGGGAGAGAAAACCATGGTGCATCAATTCTTTTTTGCAGGCGTTGATGGTGCCCTGTACCCGTTCATCGTCTATCGGAAGAAAATTGACCAGAGGGAGCAGGAGCAGGCTTGCGTCGAGTTCCAGGGAACCGTAACGTTGAACAAAACTTTTCAGATCCCGGTTGAAGCCCTTCTCGAGGATATCGGTTTTAATGGTTTCCCGTTCTTCAATCCACTCTGCTACCGGTGCGTCGAAGCCGTATCGGTTCGCGATGATAATTCCCCTGTCGAGAGCGACCCAGCACATGACCTTTGAATAAACAAAATGGTAGGGGCCGTTTCTGACCTCCCAGATGCCGTCGTCAGGTTTTTGCCAGTTCTTCATGGCCATGGTGCAGATGTCACGGAAAAAGGGCCAAAGCTCTTCGTCGATCTTTCCGGCATAATCGGAGAGTCTGAGTGCCGCGTCCATGACTTCACCGTAGATGTCCCACTGGTTTTGTTTGTGAGCAAGGTTTCCGATACGGACGGGTGTAGAGTTTTTATAGCCTTTCAGATGGCTGAGCTCTTTTTCGTGGAGCATTTCTTCTCCACGGATCGAATACATGATTCGGATAGTTCCTTTTGCATGTTTTCGATAGGTGGCGTGCAGCCAGCGAATGAACCCGTCGGCTTCGGTTATATGGCCAAGTGAGAAAAAAGCCTTGAGGGTGAACGAAGCGTCACGCAGCCAAGTGAACCGGTAATCCCAGTTGCGTTCTCCACCGATTGCTTCGGGAAGGGAAGTTGTCGCCGCCGCGGCTATTGCTCCTGTCGGATGAAAGGTGAGGAGTTTGAGGGCGAGCAGTGAGCGGTTGACCATTTGCGTATACTCTCCGAGAAACGCGCAATGTTCTCCCATGCAGTTGTGAAGCCAGTTTTTCCAGAATTCAAGAGTGTTTTCAAGGCTGCAGGAGTCGCTTACGCTTTCGATGACATCGCCGTAGATCAGGCTGAACCGAGCGCTCTTTTCAGCTGAAAGTGAAAAATCGATAACGACAATGCCGTTTTTACATTGACGGACACGGTATTCCTGAAGAGAGTGAATGAGTGTGAGGGGCTGTTCATGGCTGAATGCGGAAATCCTGTTTCCCCGGCAGGTGACCACAGGTACGGTTTTTGCATAGTTGGGTCTTGGCATGAACGCAAGCTCGAATTCGAGAACTCCTGATTTCATTTCCAGGCACCGGTCTATCCTGTGTTCCTTTGAGGTAACAAGATGGCTGGTCGCCACAGGCATGAAGTCATAGAGATCGGCTTGGCCATCATCGTTTTTGAACGTAGATACCAGCACATTGGTATCCTGAACATACTGCTGTGAGGAGGTGAAAATTCCTTTTGGCCTGATACTGAAAAAGCCTCCTTTTTCATCGTCCAGCAGCGAAGCGAATACTGTAGGAGAGTCGAGGAACGGCAGAGAGCAGTAATCAATAGAACCGTCCCCCGAAACCAGCGCCACGGAATGCATATCTCCTATGAGCCCATAGTCGGCAATCTCTCTGTACATGGCAGTTATCCAGGTTTGGGTTGCAGTGTATGCTCCCTGCGTGTTCATACAGATGGAAAGTGACGTGTCTGTAAAATACGGAAAAATCTTACAAGAAGGGGTCAGCGCGATTTTAAGCGAAATTTAAGCTCATGTTCAGGCAGCTTTAAGGTTGCAGGTACTACCTTTTCTTCAGGCAGTATCAACAAGGACTGTTTCGTGTAATCAATTTTTAACAGGAGAGCAGGATGAATAAAGGAGTCGTGATCGCGATGTTTTGGCTGGCAGCGAATACGGGATACGCAGAGTATGTCGGGCCTGCAGAGGAAAATTCACCGCAGATTACCGTTGCTGAGGCAAAACTGATGAGAGACGATAGCAGGCTTTCGCTTGACGGTTTTATTACCGGGCATTTGCGTGGGGATCACTATCTCTTTCGTGATGATTCAGGTGAGATCGACATTGAAATTGACAAGAGCGTCTGGAGACAGCAGCCTATCGGTCCTGATACCGGAGTTCGGATTGACGGGGAAGTCGAACACGAGTCCGGGTCTGTCTACATTGACGTGCATCGTCTTGAAGTAGCCGGACCCGGAAGATGAGCGTGCCGGCAGGTGACGTAAAGTGAAAGAGTATTTCAAACGTATATTAAAAAGAGAGGTCATGATGAACACAACACTGAGAAGCCTTGCGACGCCCTTGATAGCAGCAGCCTTTCTTGTCTCGGCGTCAACCGGACTGATGATTTTTTTTCATTTTGAACCGGGAATCGTCGAACCTGTTCATGAATGGATGAGCTGGATTCTCGTGGGTGGTGCCGTGTTGCACCTGCTGGCGAACTGGAAAGCTTTTACGGGCTATCTGCAAAGAAAAACGGGCTTTGTTTTTATTGGCGCAGCGATTGCAATTGCATTGCTGTCGTTGTATCCCTGGGTGGAAGAAGGGGAAGATGGAAGAAAAAAAGCGGTCAAGTCCCTTGAAAAAGCTTCGCTCATAACCATTTCCGGCGTCGCGGGCACGAGCCTGGACCAGCTTCTGGAAACGATGTCCGAGAACGGCATTACCGTTCTGGATTCCGGGGATTCCATCGAGGAGATAGCGGAGCAGAACGATATGGAGGAGAAGGCGCTTTTCGGAGTTATTTTTGAATAAAAAAGGCAGTTTATGCGTATTCTCATTATTGAAGATGAACCGGGGATAGCCGATTTTCTCAAGGAAGGTCTTGAAGAGGAATGCTTTGCGGTCGATGTTGCACATAACGGCCGTGAAGGGCTGTCGATGGCGCTGATTAATGAGTACGATCTGCTCATTGTAGACTGGCTTCTCCCTGGCCTGAGCGGTGTGGAGGTGTGCCGGCAGTTCCGGAAAGAACACGCTCAGGTGCCGGTCATATTCCTTACGGCGAAAGATGCCCTTGATGACGTGATTTTCGGCCTGGAGTCGGGCGCCAACGATTATATGAAAAAGCCTTTTGCATTTGAAGAACTTCTGGCGCGAATCAGGGTGCAACTGAGGCTTTCCGGATCGGAAACCGTGATAATGCAGGCAGGCGGTGTTGAAATGAACCTCGCTGCGCACAGGGTTCTATGTAAAGGCAATGAGATTTCACTGACTCCCAGGGAGTTCGCACTGCTGGAGTACCTGTTGCGCAACAGGGGAAGTGTCTGCACCAGAAGCAGGATCATCGAACATGTCTGGGACATCCATTTTGATGCCGACACTTCAGTGATCGATGTGTATGTCAACTTTCTGAGGAAAAAGCTCGATGGAGCGGGTTGCAGCACGCTTATCGAAACGGTAAGGGGCGTAGGATATGTTATTCGGGAAGAGTAGGCGTATGCGAAAGAATACCGAGGAAAAAGACGGCCTGAGATTCGGCAGGGGGACAAGTATTCGCGACAGGCTTGCCGGTCTCTATCTCGTTGTGACCGCTTCGCTGATGGTCATGGTGTTTGTTCTTGTCTATGTTCTGGTTGAGCATGACGTATACCGGCACATCGATGAAGAACTTGACGAAGAGGCCGGTGAATTTGTCGAAAGTCTGAGGGTAACGGAAAACGGACTGTTGTTTGAAGACCAGACAGAGTGGATGGAACGTTCTCACATTACGGTCGATTTCTATCCCAAATTCGTACAGGTTGTTGTCGCCGATGCTTCTCCTGAGATTATGAAAAAATCATTCAACCTTTTCAGCGATACTCTCTGCTACAACCCGGTTCTCGAAAAAGCGGCGTTTTATAATTCCGCTATCGGTGGAGCATCCGTCCGCCAGGTTCAGGTGCCTGTTTTTCAAGGAAACGGGTCAGGTGTTGCCGCATGGGTGCTTGTCGCGGTTCCTCTCGAGGAATCACTTTTCGTGCTCCATGATCTGCGAATAGCGCTGTTTTTTTCCCTGGCGGTTGTTCTGTTGACCTTGTTTTTCGTGACCCGTTTTCTTGCAGGAAAAAGCATCGATCCCATTGAACGGGTTATTGAAACGGCAGAAACCATTACCAGGGAAAACCTCGACGAAAGAATAGTTCTTCCTTCGAGGGAAGATGAACTCTATCGTCTCTCGTCCACGATCAATAGCCTGCTTGACAGGTTGCAGGATGCTTATGTCAGGGAAAAGCAGTTTACTTCTGACGCTTCCCATGAACTGAAAACCCCGCTGACTTCAGTGATGGGTACTCTCGAGGTTCTGATAAGAAAGCCTCGTGATCCTGGTTACTACGAGGCGAGAATTGGTTTCTGTATCAATGAACTGAAACGCATGTCAGGATTGATTGAACAGTTACTCCTGCTCGCCCGATACGATGCCGGTTCGTTCAGGCCGGATATTGAGGTTGTCGATGCAGAACAGATAGTGGAAAAAGTCCTGGCAAGAGCTGAGGATCTGGTCAGGCAACAGCAGTTGCAGGTGAGCATCAGGAGTAAAAAGGAAGCCCTGGTCAGAGCTGATGCATCGATGCTTGGCGTAATGCTTGACAACATTGTTTCCAATGCGGTTAAATATTCCCGGAAAAGAGGGCATATCGTTGTTAAGCTTGAAAGACGGGGAGGCTCTGTTTTCTGTTCGGTTACCGACAGTGGCACCGGAATTCCTTCTGAAAAAATCGAACGTCTTTTTGAGCGTTTTTACCGGGTTGATGAATCGCGAAATTCACAGATAAGCGGGACGGGTCTGGGGCTTGCCCTTGTAAAAAAACTTGCCGATATGCAGCACATTACGGTGGGGCTTTCAAGCGTCGAGCATGAAGGTACAGTGGTGACTTTTGAAATTCCCGCAGCATGAAGCGAGGGCTCCGGGTGGTCGTCGGGTACACGTGCATGGTTCGAGGTTTATGATACCCCTTCGGATAGTTGCGATTGAATGATCGATGGAGATGTCTATGCTTGACTCACTTCTGATACGGCGTGTCTTACCGCTGCTGGTTTCCTTTACTATGCTTGTTGTTCTGGCTCTATTGTCAGACTATTTCCTGCATGTTGCAGGGCTTGTCTGGGTGGGGCGATACCTCGGGATAACCGGTACATTTTTTCTTCTCTTCTCCTTTATTTATTCGGCCCGAAAGAAGAAAATCGTCCGTTCAGGCCCGATCAAAACATTTCTCATGCTACACTGCAGGGGCGGATGGATCGGTACACTGATGCTTCTTGTTCATTCTGGAGTGCATTTCAACGCACTACTGCCCTGGTCGGCAACGGTGTTGATGCTCATTGTTACAGGGAGCGGTCATGTGGGGCAATACATTTACAGAAAAGCGAGGGATGAGATGAAGCGTAAAGGAGGGGATGAAAAGTTTTACTGGGATTCTCTGACCGTTAATGCTCTCGGAGAGTGGCGGAAGGTTCACATGCCGCTTGTCTCTCTGTTTCTGGGGCTTGCCCTCTTGCATATCCTGTCGATTTTCTTTTTCTGGAACTGGAAATAGGGTGCCATGAAGCAATTCTACATTATTTTTCTGGTCTTCAGCCTCATGGTGATCGCTGTTATGTTGTGGCCGGGACTTCTCATTAATCCCGGAAGTCTTTCGGAAGGGCATCAGAAGCTTGAGGGCGGCTGTCTGAGCTGTCATACGCCATTGTTGGGAACACCTTCGTCAAAATGTGTTTCCTGTCACATTTCAGAGGAAATCGGCCTGAAAGACGCTTCCGGAAGAGAGCTTGTCGAGCCCGATTCCGTCGCTGCCCTGCTGCACAGGGAGCTTCAGGCCTCGGAATGCATTGCCTGTCATACCGAACATGCCCTTCCGGGCAAAGGTCCGCTTCTTGCAGCTATGGGTCATGATGTTCTGGCAACTGAACTGCAAAAAAACTGTGCGGTCTGTCACGAACCTGACCGTCCTGAAGATGCGCTGCATGCCCGGGTGGAGACAAGCTGCAATGAGTGCCACGGAACAAAGCGCTGGGAACCTGCGGACTTCGATCACGAAAGCTGGTTGCGCGCCGACCTGGGTCGATCAGGATCCTGTGCACGCTGCCATGATCCTGATCGTCCGGATGATACAATGCACAGAGAGGCGAAAAACAGCTGTAGCGACTGTCACAGTACGAAGGCGTGGGAACCGGCGGAATTCGATCATGATCAATGGTTCAGGTTTGACCGTAGTCATCCGGGTGACTGCAGTACCTGTCATGACAATCCGGCGGATTACAAACGGTATACCTGTTACGGATGTCATGAGCATTCGAAGCGAGGAGTGGCGGCTGAGCACAGGGAGGAAGGGATTCGGGAGTTCAGCAACTGCGTCGAGTGTCACAGGAGCAGCAATGAAGATGAAGCTGAACGGGCATGGAGAAAAATCCGTCGGTAGGTTTTTCTCATGACGGATAGCGGAACAGTTGAACTCTTTAATTTGCTGTTATATTGTCATGGTGTGGCGATAGCAGTCTGATCAGATAACCTTAGAATATGTCAACCATGGAAAAGAAATGTGGCATGTCCAGGTTCGCTGTCGCTATCGTGTTAGCCGCAGCAATGTCTGTTACTTACGCGTGTCAGCAGGACAAGCCGGTTTCATCGGAAGTGCGATCACTGACCTCGATGGACTCGGCAGTTGCTGCAGAAAACACGACAGCGTCAGCAATGAGCGGGCAGGAGCTGTATACAGCAAACTGTGCGGTTTGTCACTCCATGCGTCCTCCGGCTAAAACAGCACCGCCCATAGTCGGCCTGGCTACACGTTTCAGAACTGTTTACGGGAACAAAACCGATGCTGTCGGCGCGATGGTATCCTTTATGAAAAATCCGGACGCAGAAAAGACTTCTCTGGGCCCTCAGGCCATAAAACGCTTCGGTTTGATGCCCGCGATGACCATGAGTGACGGAGATCTTGAAAAGGTTTCCGGCTGGCTCTGGGATCAGTATGATCCTGATTTTACTGGCGGAAGAAACTGCCGCTGACAACGCTATCGTGTCCTGACGGACTCTGTTTTAAGTGAGCGGTTTCTGCAATGGGGTCGTAAAAAAAGGGTGGCCGCTAATCCGGTCACCCTTTTTTTTAATAAAGATGTTATTGCTGTTCACATTCTTAATTCACCAGTTTCGGCCTGATCAATAAGATTGTCATTTGCATAAATAAGTACCTCGACGCGACGGTTGAGCTTGCGGCCTGAAGCGGTTTCGTTTGACGCTACAGGACGGGTTTCGCCATAGCCGATAGTTGAGATACGGCTTTTGCTCACGTTGTAGGCACCGAGAAGTGAAGAAACGGATTCAGCTCTTTTTTCTGAAAGCTGCTGATTATAGGTTTCGCTTCCTTGTGAGTCAGTGTGACCTTCAACAACGATATCCGTGTCAGAGTACTTGTTCAGAATATTCGCCAGTTTCTGAATGTTGTAACTGCTTGTGGATGTTAGTGTTGAAGAACCGGTTGAGAACAAAAGACCGGAGTCAAAAACAACTCTGATACCTTCTCCTACACGTTCTACCTGGGCACCATCGACCTGATTGTCGATCTCTTTGGCCTGGTCATCCATATAGTCGCCGATAAGAGCTCCGGCGCCACCGCCAATCACTGCCCCAAGTAGAGCCCCTCTTCCCCAGCTTCCTGTCTGACTGCCGATAATTCCTCCGAGAACCGCACCTGAAGCTGCACCGATACCGGCTCCCCTTCCTGCGCCTGTCGTCGTTGTACAACCCCACGTAAAGGTAGTCATGGCAAGAATCATAAGAAAAACAAGAGGCTTAGTCAATTGTTGTACATGTGTCATCGCATTATGGGATTTAGTATTAACCAAAACAATTATTGGATCTGCTGTTCAGAAATCCATTCAATACAATAGTAGTATAAATCACTCTAAAAAATTCCCTGATTTGTGACCTTTTCTTCACCGGACATCCATAGAGTACAATCCGTTGAGGTGGGGGGACAGAGGAATTATACACGGCTTCTAACTGTTGTTCACAATAACAGGTTACGGTTTACCCCGGACAATCATCTTTAACTGCTCATCAGCATCAAAAAAGTATAGTCATGATTCATTCCAGGGATACATGGGAAGCAATTGCCGAATCTTTTCTGCCCCCTTGTAAAGAGGTGGTGCAGAGAAATCGTGCGATTACAGCGCAGTATGCGCAATTCTATCTCAAGCACCATGAACTATTCAAATGGGCGGGTATGGCAGCTTTCGCGTCGAGCCAGGTTGGCGTTGCTCTCGCCTTTGTAGAACTGATGCAGACTCCCGGAAGAATGATGGAGAAGGAGCAGCACGAAACGCCGGCTGATATGCTACAGGGCATAGGGGATTTTCTTGCTGGAGCAACCCGTAGTGTGTTTTCTCTCCCTTTCATGCTGTATGATGTTGTCTCTAAAAACATTCTGCTCAATGATCTTGAAGAGATACGAAAAGGCAATAACGCTATCTACAAGGATATCGCGTGGGCTCATATGGCTTACGCAAAAGGCGGACTTGCCGAGATAGAAGGCAATATTTCCGATAATGAAAGGGAGTTTCTGTTATCAGGATTTCGTCAGATCGATGAAGGTGCTGCTCTTATGAAAACGGGGAAAGATTACCAACAGCCATCTGCATTGATCAGGGAGGGGAATATCAGGCTGTTGAGGCATGAACAGGTCAATACTCTCGGTCCTGTTTTCAAGGCGATAAGCCCACAGGGGCATATTGTCGTATCGTTCGGCAGTGAACTCAATTTTGGAGAAGCGGCTTCTCCGGGGCATTGCTCAAGGGCTTCATTCGCGGATCATTTCGGCTATTTCGAGGTGCTTTCAGGATTCAGGGATGTCACTGATACGCAACACCGGTGGCAGTGGATAGAGGAAAACGTTCTGCCTGTCTGGTATGCTGTCGATGATGGATTCGGCAGATGGTCCGGAACGGAAAGAGTTTTCAGGTCTATGGCAGAGGGGGAAGCCAACATGCTCCAGCAGATTGCGCATTTTGCTTCGACAATGTCATTTCTTCGCTGAAGAGTCAGCGGAGAATGTCAGTTTTTTCGCGGGTTATCAGCCAGTAGGAAATGCCGAGGCCAAGCACTACAGCTCCTATGCCAAGCAGATAGTCCGGTGTAAGCTTGTCCAGGTCAAGGATAATTACTTTACGGGAGATAGCCATCAGGGCTGTCGCGACGACCAGTTTCACCGGAACGATATTTGTTCCAAGATAGAGCCTGATATTGATGAATATTTCAATAGCGATAAGGACGGCTAAAAAGGCACCGAATGTTTCCAGCAGGTCATTGATGCTGAGGAGCAGATACGGCGGTTGATTCAGGCGTGTGTAAAGGACATGAATGACATCGCCTATTCCCCATATTATTACCAGTACCATAAGGACGGCAAGAATCTTGACGGCAAACCGAATGACTTTGTGAAGATATGAAATAAGCCTGTCTTCATGGACTGGCGGCAGTTCCTCGTGATATTGGATGGGTTTTTTGCTGTTATTTTCTTCCATAAGTCGTGTGATATATTTTCTCAATACAGTTCATTACTTCTATCGTGATCGTAGAGCCTCGACCGGATCAAGGTTGGCGGCTTTATAAGCGGGAAAGATACCGAAAGAGATGCCAATACCCGAACACACCGCGATTGCAATAATCATCCAGGTTATGGGAAATATCGGCGGCAGGTTGAAGGTGACCGCGACCAGGTTACCCGCACCGGTTCCGAGGATGATTCCTATCAGTCCACCGCTCAGTGAAAGAAAAAGCGCTTCCAGAAGAAATTGACGCAGTATGCTCTTTTTCGGCGCACCGACTGATTTTCTTATACCTATTTCCCTTGTTCGCTCGGTAACGCTGACCAGCATGATGTTCATGATTCCGACACCAGCCGTAACAAGAGCCATGAAGCTGATGATGAAAGCCCCTATGCTGATGGTTTGCTGGAATCCCCTGAAGGATTCGATCAAAGCCTCGTTGGTTCGGAGTTCAAAATTATTTGCGTCCCGTATTGTCAGTCCCCGTGCGACTCTCATTGCCCCTATGGCCTTATCTATGGTCGCATCATACTCTTGAGGGGAGTCAGCTTCAACGGTTATGCTGATGCTCGAGCGTATGTCGATCTGTTCGAGATAACGGGTTATCGGAATGGCGATGATGTTATCCTGGCTTTGACCGAATGCGGCCCCTTTCTTCATAAATACCCCGATGATGCTGTAGACTTTGCCATTGACCTTGATTGTTTTTCCCTGAGGGTTGCCCCCGTTCGGAAACAGCGCGTTCATAACGTCCTGACCGATAACAGCGACATTTTTCGATAAACGGATATCGTTTGTGACAAGGTTGCGCCCGAATTCTATATCGAAACCGTTTGCAGTGGCAAAATTTTCGTCAGCGCCGAAGAGGGTGATATCCGGATTTGTTTTCCTGTTTGCATAAACGGCCAGGTTTCCCGATCGGGAGACTTTCAAACCTGTTTTATCGCTTTTTCCACCCATAAGTTTTTTAAAGAGCAGCCCTTCCTCATAGGTGATATCCGGGCGGTTGATGAAGCGGTTTCTTCCGTGTCCGCCGAAAAGTGTTGCCGGATATTTCTGGATTTCAAAGGTGTTCGATCCCAGGCTCGACAGGCCGCTTGCCACTGACTGGTCAACGGCCTGCAGCGCGGTCATCACGGCGATAATCGAGAAAACACCAACCGCCATTCCCATGGTGGTGAGCCATGAACGAAGCTTGTTTGCCTGTAACGAGTAGGCTGCCTGTTTGATGGTTTCCCGAAGTTTCATGGAGTCAAAAGTCAAAATGGACATTGTGGCAAGACCTGCGTGACAATTCAAACAAATCAACAGCTCAACGATTCAACAAATCAACACTCCTTTCTCACTCATATCGCAACGAATCAGCGGGGTCGAGACGAGAGGCTGATATTGCCGGGGCAAGTCCGGAGATAATCCCTGTGAGTACCGAAACAACAAGGCTTATCGCGGTAAGCTGAAAAGAGAACTGGATAGGGAAATCCGGTAAAAGTTTGTCTATGGCTGTGGTTATGGAAACTGCGGTGGCAAGCCCTATAAGTCCTCCAAGCAGACAGATGCTGAGAGACTCTATGAGAAACTGCAGCAGTATTGTCCGTCTTCTTGCGCCGAGAGCTTTTCTCAGACCGATTTCCTGCGTTCTTTCCTTGACGCTCACAAAGGTGATGTTCATGATGCCGATTGCTCCGACAAAAAGGGACATGCCTGTTATGAAAATACCTGCGATAGCGATTCCGTTTTTAATAGGGTCAAGCTGGCTTTTAAACGCCTGTTGCTCATTGATTGAAAAGTCATCTGCTTTTCCTGGCGGAAGCCTTCTGAGTCTTCTCATAATTCCTCTGATTTCCTCTCTCGCATCGGCAACCTTGATCTTCTCTTTTGTTTTTATTCGCAGGGTGACATACCTCCTGTTGCCAAAGACCTTTTTGAAAGCGTTCAGAGGGGTGATGACCTGATTGTCAAAACTGAAAAGTCCGAGAAACTTTCCCTGTTTTCTGAATACTCCGATAATGCGAAACGTTCTGTTTTTCAATTTCAGCTCTTTGCCGAGAGCAGGTTCGTTGGGGAAGAGACCGGTCGCGATATCATCACCTATCAGACAGACCATCGACCCGCCATCGGATTCATGAGGAAGGAAAAACCTTCCTTCAGACAGGTCACCTGAAGCGGTCCGCAGGTAGTCGGCGTTTGTTCCCAATGCGAACACCTGCTGCAGGTTCTTGTCTTCATGGCTTACAGAAGCGCTATATGATGATATTTGCGGAACCGCTATTTCAAGCCCGGAATCAGGATTATCAGCAATGATCCGGTTAATCTGGGCTGCGTATTCCGTTTTCAGATCAGGACGGTTTTTGTACCGCCACCATTGCCCCATGCTGCTCCATGAACTTTTCTGAACGTAGATGACGTCATAGCCGAGCATGGAAAGGCTTTTTTCGAAACCGGCGTCAATGCCGTTTATCGCTGTTCCCATCATGGTGATGGAGACAATGCCGATGATGACCCCGAGTGCTGTGAGAAAGGAGCGGGTTTTATTGCCTTTGATCTGGGCAACAGCCATCAGAAGGCTTTCATATGTTTCATTCCGGAACCGTCTCATGAACTGTAGCTGTATTCCCCGGTTTCATGGCTTTTTTCTGCATGTGTGTTGCGCGAAAAGCCGGGTGGTTTCACTGCGTATCACGTTCTATTTTGCCGTCACGTAAACTGATGGAACGACGGGTATACTTCGCAATTTCCTCTTCATGGGTGATAAGTATGATGGTATTTCCCGCATCGGACAACTCACTGAAAATGGACATGATATCTTTGCTGGTGGACGTATCGAGATTCCCAGTAGGCTCGTCTGCAAGAATAAGGGAGGGCTTGTTGATGAGAGCCCGTGCAATGGCTACTCTCTGGATCTGGCCGCCGGAAAGTTCAGAAGGTTTATGGTTGACTCGGTCACCGAGTCCGACCCTGTCCAGCGCCTCGAGCGCCCGGTCGTAGCGTTCTTCGGCGTCGACTCCCGCATAAATGAGAGGAAGCTCTACATTTCTCAGACAGTTGAGCCGGGGCAGCAGGTTGAATGTCTGAAAAACAAATCCGATTTCGCTGTTCCGTATTCTGGCAAGCTCGTCATCATCCATTTCCGAGACACGTTGCCCATTGAGTTCATAAGAGCCCGACGAAGGAGTATCGAGACACCCGATAATATTCATCAGCGTCGATTTCCCGCTTCCTGACTGCCCCATGATCGAAACATATTCGTTGCGGTTGAAGGTGAGGTCAACGCTGTCAAGCGCCTTGACAATCTGGTCACCCATTTCATAGAACCTGCAGAGCGAGCGCATTTTGATAAGTATTTCGTTCATATCCTGTTACTCGTTTTTCAGGGTCACTCTGCTGCCGTCCTTGAGGAGTCTTGTTATGGCGGTGTAACTGCCCGAAACGACCTCTTCTCCCTCTGTGAGGCCGTCAAGAATAACGATATGGGTGTTATCGGTTGTTCCTGTTTCTACAGGTTTGAACCGTGATGCGTTATTCTCGATAACAAAGACTCCCTGACTGCTGTTTTTCCGGAAAGTATCCAGGGTCTCCTCTTTTTGTTCTGTAGTGATATCCTCTCTCTCTTTCGCGTCACGGGAAAAATTTCCTTCCATATCTTCTTCTCTGAGTGTGACGCTTTGAATGGGGACAACAAGCGCATTCTGAACCCTCTCCGTTTCGATATCCGCTGTCGCGCTCATGCCCGGTTTGAGCAGACGGCCATGGTTGAGTATGCGGATTTTAACAGAGAAATTAGTGACCTCTTCCTGGGTGCCTTCAGCCTGGGTTATCGCCGAATTTGATATTTCATTGACGATGCCGTCAAATTTTCGTTCACCGAACGCATCAACGGTTACAATGACGTTGTCGTTCCTGTTGACGTTGACGATATCATTTTCATTGACTTCGACTTCCACCTGCATGCTGTCGAGGTTGGCTATGCGCAGTACATTTGTTCCCTGAAACTGTCCGGTGCCGACGACACGTTCTCCAAGTTTGCTGTCAAGCGCGATAACGGTGCCGTTCATCGGGCTCGTGACCGTTGTCTTGTTGAGCTGTTCAAGAGATTGATCAAGAAGACTTTTGTTCTGCTCGATGGTGAACAGGGCGGCTTCATAAACAGCCCTGGAGGCTTCTGCGTTGGTTTTTGCGGTAAGGTAATCCGAGTCTGAAATGAGTTTGTCGGCGTAGAGCATGGATGCTTTCCGCAGTTCGTCCTCAGCTTTGATTTTTCTGGCCCTTGCCTCGAGACTCTGTGATTTTCCAAGGTTGAGCCGTGCCCTGTTCTGCTCAACCTGGTTGATATAGACATCCGGCTGGATCTTGAACAGAAGTGCGCCGTTTTCCACCGCTTCACCCTCCTGTACATGCAGCTCTGTTATTTCACCCGATACGTCAGGAGAGATGGTGACTTCAAGCTCGGGTTCGATTTTTCCAGTTGCCGTCACATAGTGAATGACCTCTTTTCTGAAAACCTGTTCCGTGGTGACTTCGATCTTGTCTGATTTCGACGATATCCAGAAAGCGGCAGCTCCTCCTGCTGTCAGAATGCTCAGAGCGATAATAATGACGCTATTGCGCTGTTGCTTTTGTTTGATTTTTTTCATTGTGTTTATCAGGATTCAGTCAGGCCAAATGCTGCCTGTGGCAAAGTCAAGAACGTTTTTTTGCAGTGCGAGATTATAGGTCGCCTGTGAATAGTCCGATTGAGCGCTGACAAGTGCTGCTTTTGCGCCATTGGATTCAACAAAACTCGCTGCTCCGAGGTCGTATTTTCTTTTGACGGTTTCAAAAGCCTTTTCAGCCGCCTGCAGGCCTTTTTTTGCGGTTTCAATCTGAGAAAAAGCAGCATCGTAACTGTCGGCCGCAAGCTGAATGTCGATAGCGATGTCATGTTTAAGGTCAGCCGCGTCGAGGCCCCGGTTCAGGTAGGCGATTTTTGCCTGTTCAACATTGTTTCGGGTAATGAAGCCATCGAAAACAGTCCAGTTCAAAGAAATGCCCAGCGAGTAACTGACAAGATCGGAGAGCTGGTCGGTAAGCGGAGGATAATCATAGCTGGAAGGCGGGACGGCGGCTGTTGTCGCATAATAGGGATACCCGCCGGTGAAGAGGTTGAATCTCAGGTCCACTTGTGGATATCGCTGGGCGGCTGCCCGTGTGATATCCCATTTTGCGGCACTGGTCGAGGAAAGAGAGCTTTCCAGATCTTTTCTCTGAGCAAAGCCTTTCGAAAGAAGGCTGTCCCGGTTCAGGTTTACAGGCAGAAGCAGAAGGGAGTCAACAGTGATCCCGGCTATGCTGATTTCTTCGGAGGGATCGATACGCAGTCTTCTGAGCAGTTCGAGCCTGCTTTGTCGTAACTGGTTGTCAGCTTTGATGGCTGCGAGCTCGCTGTTTGATGTTTCAGCCTGTTGCTGATAGTAATCCGTGACAGGTTTGATTCCAATCTCGTACTGACGTTTCGTGAGCTGAAGCTGATCCCGGGATGATGATAAATTCTCATTCGCGATCTTCAGAAGTTCTCTGTTGAGCAGCACTTGATAATACGTCTGGGTTATGTCATACACAATGATCTGTCTGGCCCTTGAGAGCGAGAGGCCGGCCGCTTTTTTTCTTTTGATGGCGGACTGAAGCGAGGCGTAGTCCTGAAAACCGTTAAACAGGTTGAGCGACGTCGTCACGCTGAGGTCGACACGCTCGGTTTGCGTCTTTTCAATCGACCTGATAGACGGGTCTGAGTAGGTCCTGTTGAGAGAAAGCGGTGTATAGTCCGCTGAAACCGAGAGTTTCGGCAAAAACTGGCCGTAGCTTTTCAGGAGTTCGCTCCCTTCGAGTCTGACCGCATATTCTGCTTTTTTTACCGAGGATGCGTTGGTTAGAGCAATTTCAATGCACTCGGAGAGCGTGAGTCGAGCTTTTTCCGGTACAGCACCGGAAACGGCAGTAGAGAAAAACAGTGCCGGAATGAGGGCTGTGAGAACGATGAAGGAGCTGAGTTTCCCGGTAGATGGTATCGTCACTTGATCTGAATAAATTTAATCTGCATCGAAATTCGCAACATATAATATAGACATATCCGCAAGGAGTCCGCATGCTGCTTTGCAGCGCGCAACGCTCTGGTATGAGCTAACTGTAAACACACTACAGGGGTTTAGAGTTTATCGAGAAGGGAAGATATCTCATTTTTATAGGCGTCAGCGTTCGACGGGTTTAGCTGGATAAGATCGGTATAGATCCTTATCGCCTTTTTATAAGCCCCCTGTTCTGAAAAAAGGGCGGCAAGGGTTTCGGTAGGAACAGGAATGCTCTCTTCATCTGAAAAAGGTTGCTTCTGCTCTTGAAGCGGTGTCGGGTCACTTGTTTCACTCTCTGTAGGCGGCTCAAAGCTGGCAAGAGCGAGCGAGAGCTCTTCAAGCTCCGAGGTAAAGTCGTCTTCAGGTGAGCGCAGCAGGAGAAAGTGGACTTCCAGCAACTCTTTCCAGGCTATCTGATTGTGAGGCTCTATCCTGCAACAGGTTTTCAGGGCCTTTTTGGCTTCCTGAAATCGTCCCAGGCCTTTCAGGGCCCGTGCATGAAGCAGGTTAAATGTGTAGAAATCCTGAAAGAGAGCGCCTTGTGTCTCAAGTTTATGCATTCCGGCAAGAAATTCTCCTCTGGTGAGATCAAGCGAAATATCGGCAAAAAAAAGATGTGGATCGGTTATCATGATAATCCGGTTGTCGAAAAGCCAAAAGGGGAGTACTTCCTGAACTCGTAGGCACTGTGATCTGGTGATTCTCGTTTCATTTTAGGTTATGCCGGAGTTTTTTCCAAAGCAAACCGCACTAATCTATCGACGAGTTCCGTAAAACCTATTCCAGCATGTTCCATCAGCATTGGATACATACTGATATTGGTAAATCCGGGGATCGAGTTGATTTCGTTGAGAATAATTCTCCCGGAGCCTGTTTCTACAAAGAAATCAATACGTGACATGCCGCTGCAGCCGAGGGCCCGGAAAGCCTTTATCGCTTCCTCCTGCAGGCGTGCGCTTGTGTCGCCATCGACACGGGCGGGGATATGCAGTCTGGCGGAGCCGTCGATATATTTATCTGTAAAATCATAAAAATCCCCCCCCGGCTCAATCTCTCCAGGTACAGAGGCTATGGGATGTTCGTTTCCCAGTACAGCAATCTCTACTTCGCGTCCCTCGATCGCTGTTTCAACAAGAATTTTGATGTCGAGTCTGCAGGCTTCATCAAGTGCTTCTTCAAGCTCATCGAAAGAGTGGATTTTTGCAATACCTACCGACGACCCAAGATTCGCGGGTTTTACGAAGAACGGCGGCACAAAGCGTTTCTTTATGCTTTCTGTTATTGCAGACCGGTTGTTCAGGTAATCCGGACGAAGTACCGTCATATATTCCGCTACGTGAATACCTGCCTGCACGGCACAGAGTTTCGTAATCTCCTTGTCCATGGTCATGGATGAGGATTGTACGTTGCAGCCGGTGTAGGGAATTGCAAATACTTCAAGAAGGCCTTGCACCTTGCCGTCTTCCCCATAAGCGCCATGGAGCACGGGAAACGCCACCTCGATGCCTTCTTTCTGAAAATTAAAGTCGAACAGGTCCTCAGCACGATTTTCAGTCATGGCAAGCAACTGGCGATGTGTCGTCTCGATCGTCTGGGATTTTAGCAGCCCTGTTATATCGAGATCAAGAACTTTTCGGGCGGTTGTGCCTTTGAACCATCGGCCGTCCCGGGAGATGTAGATGGGAAAGATTGTATAGCTATTCCGGTCTGCATGTGCGGAGACAGCTTGAGCTGAAATAATTGAAATTTCATGTTCGGAAGATTTTCCTCCGAAAAGAAGGGCTATTGTAACGTTGGGCATGTTTTTTTGTGATTCGTGGATTGATCACTGACAACAGGTCAGAATAATGGCTTTCTTCGTCCCTTTTCGGGTAAGCGCGTGAGCGGATGATATTATCCTAAATTGAGCGACAATCCCATAGGGTTTCAACACATGCGATTTTTCTGCATTATGGTCGCGCAACACATCGGGTGAGATGTTCGCTGTAAGAAAATCCAGCATAATGTATTATATAATATAAATTTGACACCATAAAGCATTTGTTGAAACGATCAACTTAGCCTGAATAATTCATGAGAGTTCAAAACCCTGAATTGTAGAAATATGCATTGAGCCGATCATGTGCCCTGATTCCCTCCTGAAAACCGGTAAGCAAGGTCAAAACCACATACAGTCATGCCGCCCCGTGTAATATTATTACACAGGGTGATCCGGCATCCATGCAGACCTCGACACCAACGATGGATTCCCGTGTAAGACCTGTGAAATAGATGCTCAGATTTCACGGGTCAGGCACGGGAATGACAGAAAAGGGAACGTTTCCCGTCCTGGTACCTTCCTTTGGTGAATTATTCAGGTTAGGATTATTATTACGTATCAAAAAGATGATGGTGTTCTGTGGCCATACACTGGTTTTCTACAACCTCAAGTCCTGCCTTACGAGCCTTGCTTGCCGCTTTATCATTGGTTATGCCAAGCTGCATCCAGATGACTTTCGCTCCAATTTCAATTGCCTCGTCAACGATCCCCTCAACATGTTCTGGTTTTCGGAAGATATCGACTATTTCAATGTTCTTTCTTTGCTCATCAGGTATATCGAGCAGGGAAGGGTAGCATGTGATACCGAATACCTTGTCCAGATTGGGATTTACAGGATAAATGGTGTATCCGGCATGTATGAGGTATTTGGTGACGTTGTGACTAGGCCGGTCTCTTTTTTCGGAAAGGCCAACAACCGCGATATGTTTATATGATTCAAGTATCTCTTTGACAGTCATGATCGGGTTTGTTGGTTATGAAAGGGCCTTTTAGTAAATATAACGATTCTGCGGGAGGCCGTAAGTGGTAGTCTGAACATTTGAAAATTACCGCTCAATGGTGCCGAAGAGAGGGAAACTTACAAAAATCAGGGCGTGTTAGAACGTTTAAAGGATGTGAGCTGTAAAGAACTGCCGAAAAATCGAACGCACGGAGGCTGTCATGAACAATAAACGTATTTTTCTATTCCTTCTCTTGATGTTTTCTCTTGCCGGATGTACGACGTTGTCAGTCGTCTCGGATTATGATCGTGACTTTGATTTTTCAGGATTTCATACATTCAGGTGGCCTGCCGAAAACGAGGGAATCAGAAAAGGGGATGTCCTTGTAGATAATCCGCTGGTGTACAAAAGGGTTCAGTCGGCTGTAATCCGGCAGCTTGGTGAGAAAGGGTTCCGTGTGACGGGTTCAAAAGAAGCTGATTTCATTATGTATGCTCATGCCGGCATCAAAAAACAAAAAAGCTACCATCACAATTTTGGCATTGGGGTGCCGTTTGGTCCTTACAGATGGTACAGGCCGTGGTGGGGCCCTTATGGCGGTTATACCTACGTCAGCTATTACGACGAAGGTTCACTTGTTCTCGATATTATAGAAGCCCGGACCAGAGATCTGGTCTGGCGAGGTGTTGCAACCAGATTTGTCAGAGAATACCGGACAGCAGAAGCTATGCAGCGGGATATCAATGAAGCCGTCAGGAAAATTCTTGAAGATTTTCCTCCCGGGGTTGAACCAGCGGCTTCAAGTCAGTAAACATGAGGGCACCTCTATTTATTGTGATGAGCGGTTCAAGTGCAAGGCGAACGGAGCGCAGAAGCCGGAGTGTACAGAGAGTACATGAGGATTTCGAGCACCGCTCAACGAAGCAATTGAATCGCGGAATAATTAAATAGAGGTGCCCATGAGCCGGTGACGGATGAAGTATCCTGAAAGCCGATAGATAAAAAGGTTGTCATGCAGTTAGCCTCTTTTTCCGGACCTGTTTTCGCTGTTTCCACTCCTGAACGTAGCGGGGAATGGAACATGGCTTTTGACAGGATCCTGCTGGAACTTTTCAGGAAAGGTACATTTCAACAACGATTCGGCAGCGGGAGTATGCTCTGGCGTTTTTATTCCTGGAGCCCTTCGACGGTTTCTCTTGGTTATTCTCAGAGCATCGAAGAGATTGATCGGGAAAAGTGCCGGAGTAAAAATATCGACATTGTCAGAAGGCCGACAGGAGGTAGGGCCGTTCTGCATGTTGATGAGTTTACCTATTCACTGCTTGCTGATATCGGTCATAAGAACAAGAACGCCGAAATCTACGCCGTAGTACACGAAATAATTCGTGAGGCATTGCTGACGTTGGGCGTTGAGGCAGAATTCAGTCGTACAACACCGGATATGAGAAAACGGTACGGCGCAGCTGAATCAGTAAGTTGCTTTACCGCTTCAGCAAGAAACGAGCTGCATGTGGATGGTCGAAAACTTGTCGGTTCGGCACAAAGGCGTTCGGATAGTGCTCTTCTCCAGCATGGCTCACTGCTTCTTTCGGACAGACATAAAATGCTGCGGGATTTGCTGCGATGCAGTGATGGCGGAGTATTGTCGAAAGTCAGCGGTGATCTGGACCGCAAGACAGTATCGGTTTGTGAGTTGACAGGTGTTGTCCATGATTTTACTTATATAGCGGACGCCATGACAGCCGCGATATCTCATATCTTCGGTCGTGATGTCACGATTCTCGATGAGCATGATCTGACCTCCCTGGATGCTTCTCTCCAGTCCATTCCTCTTTGATCTTCTTTGACAGGTGTAACATTCCTTATCCGAGGTATCATCAGATGCGAAGGTGAAAGATATGCATTATGCTCTCTCGCGGAGTGGGATTTTTTTTATTTTGTTTGACAGTATAACACTTTGAAACGCTTGATTCAGGGGGTTCTCAATGAAGAGAGACAGCGGGCAGAAAATTCCACATGTCACCACGCGGCGGCTTCTTGATATGAAGGGACAGGGAGAAAAGATTGCCATGCTTACAGCATATGATTATACGACAGCCAGAATTCTTGATCGTTCAGGCGTCGATGTCATTCTTGTGGGTGATTCCGCCAGCAATGTATTTTCCGGTCATAATACGACGCTCCCGATTACTATTGAAGAGATGATCTACCATGCCAAGGCGGTTGTTCGGGGGGTGCAGGCTGAAACCAGCCGGTCGATGGTTGTCATTGATATGCCTTTCATGAGCTATCAGCTTTCAAGTGAAGAGGCGTTGCGTAATGCGGGGAAAATCATGAAGGACAACGAATGTGATGCCGTTAAAATGGAAGGAGGAATGGTTATTGTCGATACGGTTAAACGTATAACCGATGTCGGCATTCCTGTAATGGGGCATCTCGGGCTGATCCCGCAGTCAATATACAAGTTTGGTAGCTACAAGGTGCGGGCCCGCGAGCAGATAGAGGCTGAAGAGTTGCTGCGAGATGCGGTTCTTCTCGAACAGGCTGGGGCCTTTGCACTGGTACTTGAAAAAATTCCTGCCGATCTTGCCGCAGAAGTTACTCGAACGGTCGGTATTCCGACTATAGGAATCGGTGCCGGTTCCTTTTGTGACGGTCAGGTTCTTGTCATCAATGACATGCTGGGACTGAACACAGAGTTTCATCCTCGTTTTGTCAGAAGATACGCTGATCTTGACGGCGTGATTTTCGATGCGGTAACCGGGTATGTCGATGATGTCCGGAAAGGGCAGTTCCCTACTGAAGATGAAAGCTATTAAGCACCCTTCTGTCATCAGATATGGTGCCAGTCTACACGTTGTTATGAGACACGATACAAAGGTTGATAACGCCGGTGACCGTAAAGCCGGTCTCCCGTTTGTTTCCCGTTCAATGGTCCCCTCCTTGTTTACGGTGATGAATATGGTCTGTGGTTATGTGTCCATAGTCATGTCGGGAGCTGATCAGTTTGTCGCGGCGGGAGGGTTTATTGTCCTTGCGGCAATATTTGATACTCTTGATGGCTTTGTCGCGAGGATAACCGACACAACCTCCAGATTTGGTGTCGAGCTCGATTCTCTTTCCGATCTTGTATCTTTCGGCGCAGCGCCCGCATATCTGGTCTATACGTTCGGCCTTGAAGATATCGGGGGTATAGCGGGGATTGTTCTGAGCTCCCTGCTTCTGGTCGGAAGCGGGCTGAGACTTGCGAGATTTAATTCGGTATGTCCCGGATATAGTAACGGCTCTTTTTCAGGACTTCCTACACCGGCTCAGGCTCTCACGGTCGCAGGTTTTGTCTTGTGGATGAGTTCGGATCCGATGCTTGAGAGTTATCAGTTACAAAACGCTTTGGCCATGATGACTATCGTTCTCTCCATTCTGATGATAAGCAGGGTGAACTATTATTCTCTGCCGAAAGTCTCTCTTGAAACGCTGAGAGAGAGACCGGTTCAAACCGTATTCTATGTTGCTGTCTTTTTTTGTGTCCTTGTCTATCAGGCAAAGGCTTTATTTGTTGTCATGTTATTGTATATTCTGCTGGGCCTTCTGAAGTCTCTTTCCATGATTTTCAGGGAGCTTGTTTTCCAGAGATAGCGGGGAAATGTTGCTATGCTGAACTGTTGATTTGTTGAATTGTTTGACAGGAAAGGAAGAGCACCGGAATGCAGCCGTGAGTTCACGAGCTTGACCTGTGCCTCGAATCTACAGCATGATCGACAATCGTTCAAATTAGGCTGTGACATGTTTTGCACTTCATTATGAATCGCTCCGGGAATGAGCGGGTTGTGTTTTTCACGATACTGAAAAGGAAAAAGAAAATATTATGGCATACAAGGCAAAAATCAGGGTTACTCTCAGGCAATCGATCCTGGATGTTCAGGGAAAAGCCGTACAGCATGCGCTTGAGAATCTTGGATATGCTTCCGTTGACAAGGCAAGGATCGGCAAGTATATCGAGGTGAGAATCAATGAAGATGATGAAGCAGAGGCAGAGCGTATCAGTGACCAGATCTGCCGGAAACTCCTGGCAAACCCTGTCATGGAGGATTATTCCATCGAACTGGAAAAAATCAACTAAAGAGACTGAAGGATGCAAACTGTTACTATAGGGATTGTTGTTTTTCCCGGTTCCAACTGTGATCATGATACGCAATATTCTGCGGCTTCTTTTTCAAATGTTCAAACCAGAATGTTGTGGCATAAGGAGCACGATCTGCAGGGGTGTGATATTGTTATTCTGCCAGGAGGCTTTTCATACGGAGATTATCTAAGGGCCGGATCAATAGCCAGGTTCTCACCGATTATGCGGGAGGTTATTGCCTTTGCCGGAAAAGGTTTTCCTGTCCTGGGTATCTGTAACGGTTTTCAGGTGCTGCTTGAATGCGGACTTCTTGATGGGGCCCTGTCGAGAAACCGCGACAAGAAATTTATCTGCAGGCAGATGCATGTGAAGGTTGAAAACAAAAGCACCATGTTTACCTCGCTCTATGATGAAGGCGAAGTCCTCACTCTTCCGGTTGCCCATGGTGAAGGAAATTATTATGCTCCCGCAGAGACGATCGAAAGACTTGAAGAAAACAGCCAGATCGTTTTCAGGTACTCTGATGCCGACGGGAAGATAACTGAAGAGGCGAATCTCAATGGATCAGTCTCGTCGATTGCAGGTATTTCGAACAAGGGGGGAAACGTTCTCGGTCTTATGCCGCATCCTGAAAGAGCGAGTGACATGCTGCTGGGCTCTGATGACGGCGCCCGAATGTTCGAGGGACTTGTCGGGCATGTTCTCGGATAGTATGATTGCAGCCCTTTGGTTTCGTATTCTGAATAGATAACTCATCGTATTACTGTGAAGCAAAAGGGTATCCGGAAGTATACACTCCTGACATGGCTTCTCTTCGATTTCGCCAATACATCGTTCAGCGTCATCATGGTGACGTTTGTTTTTCCCCTCTATTTCAAAAATGTCATATGCGGCGGTGATCCCTCCGGTGACGCCTTGTGGGGTGCAAGTGTCAGCATATCCATGCTGATCGTCGCGTTTCTTTCGCCTGTTCTCGGTGCATCCGCCGATTTTTCCGGCAGGAAAAAACTGTATCTCTTTATCTTTACCTTGTTAGCTGTCACGGCAACTGCGCTGCTCGGTTTTACCGGTCCCGGCTTCGCGATGCTCGCCGCTGTTTTGTTCATTATCGCAAATATCGGCTTTGAGGGAGGTTTGGTGTTTTATGACGCCTATCTGCTTGACATTGCTTCAGAGCGAAGTATCGGGAGAGTTTCAGGATATGGATTCGCAATGGGGTATCTGGGAGCCCTGACAATTCTTGTTCTGCTTTTTCCGTTGCTGCAGGGAGGGATTGTTGTCGAGAATATTCCGAACGTGACACTCAGCTTTTTTCTCGTCGCGCTGTTTTTTGCTGTTTTTGCAACCCCGTTTTTCCTTGTGGCAAGGGATGAAAAGCACGCTCCGGTAACCATGGGCTATATCGGAAAATCAATACGCGAAGTCAGTTATACGATACGCCATATCATGAACTATCCTGATCTTGCCAGATTTCTGCTCGCTTTTTTCTTTTATAATGACGCCATACTGACCATTATCGCCTTTTCGTCCATTTATGCCCAGAACACGCTTGGTTTCACGACCGCTGAACTGATTGTGTTTTTCATGATTGTTCAGACAACCGCCATTGCCGGGTCGATCGTCTTCGGGGTCATTACCGACAGAATCGGCCCTAAAAGGACTATCGTTCTGACGCTCTGCATATGGTGTGTTGTTATCATTATGGCAATTCTTACCAGAGATAAGTTCTTTTTCTACTATACAGGATTGCTTGCAGGCTTGTCGATGGGATCATCACAGGCTGCATCCCGCTCGATGATGGCAAAGCTTACTCCCAAAAAACATGTGGCTGAGTTTTTCGGGTTTTATGACGGAACATTCGGCAAAGCCTCCGCGATCGCAGGGCCTGTGATTTTCGGCTTTATTTCCTTTCAGGCAGGCGATCAGAGAATTGCACTGGGGTCACTGCTGCTCTTTTTCGCTGTCGGCCTTTATCTCATTCTCGGGGTTCGTTCAAGCGCTGCGATAGATGAACCAGATGCCGCTATGGCAGAGAGCGGGGATTATTCGTAAAAAACCGTTAGATTTACTGACGCAGGCAAGAATGGCGGCTTGTACTCTCAAGTGATCTCGACGGGTGCCGGGATTTCCGTATCAGGGGCATGATGATTCCTGATTGAGGTGAAAAGACGTTCTTCTCTGGCGTTTGTTTTCCGTGCATTGTGAAGTCATGAGTCGGGTGATATTCTGCTTACGCAGATGCAATTGATAGCGGTATATGAAAGCTTCTGATACAGGCATAGCCGGGCTAATCGCGGGTAGACTATCAGATCTTTTGAGTTATCTGCGCTCTTTTCTTCCGTTTATGTGGAAGAACTTCATGCAGGACAGGGTGCTTTTAAGTGCCGGTTCTCTTGCTTTTCAGACACTTCTTTCCATGATTCCGCTGATGGCGGTGGTCCTCTCGGTTCTCAGTGTCTCTCCCGTGTTCGAGACCTTTAAACGATATGTCGACGACTTTCTGTTTCAGAACTTTGTGCCGGCTTCAGGCTCGATGATTCGCGAGTATTTCTGGGAGTTTATAGGTAACACTGCAACAGTTCCAACTGTCGGGGGGATTTTTCTGCTGATTATAGCCCTGTTTCTCATTTCCACTGTTGATCACACCATCAACCAGATCTGGGATGTTCGTGCTCCCAGAAAGATCCTGCAGGGATTCACGCTTTACTGGACAGTGCTGACGCTCGGCCCTATTATCATCGGCAGTGGACTGGTGGCAAGCTCCTATGTCTGGTACACGGTATTCACCGAAGGACCTTTGCTTGAGATGAGAACCCGTATACTGTCATACCTGCCTCTGGTCAACTCCTTGCTGGCTTTTTTCCTGCTCTATATGCTGGTTCCCAATCACAGAGTGAGGTTTTTACACGCCGTTTCCGGAGCTTTTCTCGCTACAGTGCTTTTTGAACTGTCCAAACACTGGTTTTCGTTTTATGTAAAGACATTTGCAACTTTTGAGCATATTTATGGAGCCTTGTCGGTAATCCCCCTGCTTTTTTTCTGGATCTATCTGATCTGGGTTGTTGCTCTTTCAGGGGCTGAATTTGTCTATTGTCTCGGTGCTGTAAGGCAGGACGAAAAAAAAGAAAAAAAACAATTTTCTGCGCTGCACGGGCTGCGGGATGTGCTTGCGGTTATGGAGCATATATGGAAAGGCCAGCAGTGCGGTCAGTATGTCAGGTATAAAAAATACACTCTTTTCCGTAAAGGGATTGACGCCGCGCGAGTGCGGAGTATTGTTGCTATTCTCGCGGAAAACAGGCTTATTCATGTAACCGCAGATGGAGAGTTTGCATTACATTGCGATATACATGAGGTGACCCTTTTTGATCTCTATTCGATTATGCCGCCTGAAATACTTGCAGGGAGCGATTCGGCTGCGTCAGGAGAGCGGTATGAACAGCTTTATGAGCTTGAAGCGACTGTGGCATCCTGTCTTCGTGAGTCCCTTGACAAACCGCTCGCTCTCTATATAAAGCAGGAAGAAGGAGTGATAGAGTGACTGTCCGCTCATTGAGTCGGGCAGCTTTTATAGTACCTTGTAGTTTTTGACCTACGCATCAACAGAGGAATGCAATGAGTTATCAGGTTATAGCCCGAAAATACAGGCCTAAAAAGTTCGCCGATATAACGGCTCAGGAACATATTACCCGTACTATCCAGAACTCCCTTCGGCTGGGCAGAGTGGGGCACGGTTACATATTTTCAGGTCTCCGCGGAGTGGGAAAGACAACTGCGGCCAGAGTGTTTGCAAAAGCGGTCAATTGCAGCAGAATGATTGATGATCCGGTGTACCTCAAGGAGGTGACCGAGCCTTGCGGAGAATGCGAAAGCTGCCGCGATTTTGATACAGGAACCAGTCTCAATATTTCAGAGTTTGACGCGGCATCAAACAACAGTGTCGATGATATCAGGCAGCTCAGAGAGAATGTGCGTTACGGACCGCAGAAAGGCAGGTACAGGGTCTACATTATCGATGAGGTACACATGCTCTCGACGGCGGCGTTTAACGCTTTTCTGAAAACGCTGGAAGAGCCGCCGGCGCATGCTATCTTTATATTCGCGACAACAGAGCTGCACAAGATCCCTGCGACAATCGCTTCCCGCTGTCAGCGGTTTAATTTCAAACGGATTCCGCTTGAAGATATTGAAAAGCAACTTCAGGGGATCTGCGAAGCGGAAGGACTCGGTGTAGACAGCGAGCCCCTGCAGCTTATCGGACGCAAGGCACAGGGGTCGATGCGGGACGCTCAGAGCATTCTCGATCAGGTTATTGCATTTGCAGTCGAGCAGGATGATGAGCGGTCGATTCGCTACGAAAAGGTTGCAGAGCTGCTCAACTACATCGATGACGACCATTTTTTCTCGGTCACCGATGCAGTGGCTGAGAGGGACCCTAAGAAAATGCTCGATGTCGCAAGGTTTGTTATTGACAATGGGTATGATGAGCAGGATTTCCTTGAAAAGCTCATAGAGCATCTGAGGAATTTTCTTATCGTTTTCAATCTGCGTTCAACCAGACTGGTTGAACGGCCTGAACAGGTAAGGGCGCGCTATGAGCGCGATACCGCTCGCTTCAATCCCTCCGTCATCATGCGGATGGTGGACCTGCTTCTTCAGGCTCAGAAAGAGCTCAAGTTTCAGTTTGAGTATCAGTTCCGTTTTGAGCTTGTTCTGCTCAAACTCATCGAGATCGGTAACATTGCCGGAATTTCATCCGCTGCGACGTCCTCAGGAGGGACGTCTGAAAAAAAGTTGGCAGCGCAGCACTAACTGCGTCTTCTCCGGCATCTCAGCCTGAAACCACATCCGGAGCAGGCTCTCAAAAACAGCCGCCTGAGCCTGAAAAGAAGAGTTCTGGCGTAACGCCTGTGGCGCTCGATGCTGTAGCAAGCCCTGCGGCATCAGTGGATTTTTCTTCATGGCAGGACAAGTTTTCCAAATTTGCAAAAAGCGAGAAACGTCGTCATGTTCCCGCTGTTCCGGGCTTCACAGAGGTGCGTTCAGTCGCAGCCAGTCCCTATGAAGGAGCTGCTGAAGTGCAGAAGTTCAGGGTTGAGTGGAAACAGTTTCTCGATGATCTGCTTAAAAAAAATCACAAGGTCATTGTTACACATCTGCGTTTCTGTGAACTCGCGTCATTTTCTCAGGGAGTGCTTCATATGCGTTGTGCCAGAAGGTTTTCCTATGAGGAATTGCTGCATGACTCAGGACTTCTTGCACGTGAGCTGGAGGCTTTCTACAACTTGTCGATAAAACTGCATATCAGCTACGACGAGGAGAAAGATGCAGGAACAAAGGAGCAGACAATCTTTACGCTTTTCAAAGAGTTGTCTGAAAAGAATGACATTGTGAAATATCTTGTCAGGGAGTTTGGGGGAGAGCTCATCTATTAGCCTGAATAATTCATGAGAGTTCGAAACCCTGAATTGTAGAAATATACATTGAGCCGATCAGGTACCCGGATTCCCTCCTGAAAACCGGGCAAAAAAGCTCAAAACCAAAGACAGTCATGCCGGACTTGATCCGGCATCCATTGCAGATCCAGGCACCAAAGATGGATTCCCGTGTCAAGCACGGGAATGACAGGAAGTGGGGAGGAGTCATGACGACCTGTGTGATATTCAAGTTATTACACGGGGTGATCTGGCATCCATCAATGAAGAAAGTCAAAGGTCAAAAGTCAAAAAGAAGATTAAAAAGAGCTCTGCATTTTTTGATGATGCTTCACTTGCCTCGAAATAAAGGCGCTGGATTCCCGTGTAAGACCTGTTAAATAGAAGCTCAGATTTCACGGGTCAGGCTCGGGAATGACAGAAAAGGGAAAGTTTCCCGTCCTTGTAAACCCTTTTATTCTTCCTTTGGTGAATTATTCAGGTTAGCTGCTTTCCGAAGGGTTTCGATATTCACTAAAAATTCATCATATTCAGTTCTTTCATTTTTTCAACAATGTTCTATTCAACACCATGAGTGCAGTTGCAGGAACCGCGGATTTTTTGCAGAACCGTTTTCGATCGCATTTTTGCGGGCGTTTACATACAGAATTTGAAAACAAGACGATAGCCGTAGCCGGCTGGGCCCATAGAATACGTGACCATGGAGGTCTGATTTTTATCGATCTGAGAGATCACACAGGCATTTGTCAGCTGATCATTCAGCCGGAAAAGGAGGAGTTATTCAGAAAGGCAGAAGTATTGCATACAGAATCGGTTATTTGCGTTACCGGCGTTGTGGTCAGGCGTTCTGAGGAAACAGTCAATCCCAGGCTCGCTTCCGGCGAAATCGAGGTAGTTGTAGAAGATATCCGAGTTGAAAGCAATGCGTCTCCCTTGCCTTTTCCTGTTGCCGATGAATTGCAGACTTCAGAAGAACTACGTCTGAAGTATCGCTTTCTTGATCTTCGCCGTGATAAGATCCATGAGAACATTCATTTTCGCAGCAGGTTGATCAGCGAGGTCCGACGGTATCTCGAAGAGCGGTCATTTATGGAAATCCAGACCCCGATTCTTACCTCGAGTTCACCTGAAGGCGCCAGAGACTTTCTTGTTCCGAGCAGGCTGCATCCGGGTAAATTCTATGCCTTACCGCAGGCGCCGCAGCAGTTCAAGCAGTTGTTGATGGTGTCCGGGTTTTCACGGTATTTCCAGATTGCCCCTTGCTTCCGTGACGAAGATGCCCGTGCTGACCGGAGTCCCGGCGAGTTTTACCAGATCGATATGGAGATGGCTTTCATCGAACAGGATGACCTGTTCGAAATCCTCGAAGGTATGTTCAAACACCTGACGGAAAAGATGAGCAACAAACGCATCACACAGTTTCCGTTCCCGAGGATCAGCTATAAAGAGGTGATGAACCGTTACGGATCAGATAAGCCGGACCTTCGAATTCCCATGGAAATCGAGGACGTTACCGAACTTTTCGTCAATTCATCGTTCAAGGTGTTTGCCGGAAATACAAAGGACGGAAACTGCATCAAAGCGATGGTGCTTAAGGGGCGCGGCAACGAGTCCCGGCAGTTTTACGACAAGGCGGAACGGAGAGCAAAAGAACTCGGGTCGGCAGGTCTTGCCTATATTCAGTATAAGGAAGAAGGGCCGAAAGGACCGATTGTCAAGTTTCTCTCGGAAGGTGAGATGAACGAACTGAAAGAGCGTTTGCAGATAGAGGCAGGTGATGTCGTGTTCTTCGGGGCCGGCAAGTGGGAGCGTACCTGCAAGATCATGGGTGGTATGAGGGAGTATTTCTCCGATCTTTTTGATCTCGACCGCGATGAGCTTTCCTTCTGCTGGATTGTCGATTTTCCGATGTATGAATACGATGAAGCAGCAAAGAAAATCGAGTTTTCCCATAATCCTTTCTCCATGCCTCAGGGTGAAAAGGAAGCGCTGGAAACCATGGACCCGCTCGATATTCTGGCCTATCAGTATGATATCGTCTGTAACGGCATAGAGCTTTCCAGCGGCGCGATCAGAAACCACCGGCCGGACATCATGTACCGGGCGTTCGAGATTGCCGGGTATGACAAGGAGGAAGTCGACAAACGGTTTGGCCACATGATAGAGGCTTTCAGTATGGGCGCGCCGCCGCATGGCGGGATCGCTCCCGGTCTTGACCGGCTGGTGATGATCCTGCGTGACGAGCAGAATATCCGGGAGGTGATCGCCTTCCCGATGAACCAGCAGGCTGAAGACCTGATGATGGCGGCACCGGCGGAAGTTTCTCCCCTTCAGTTAAGAGAGTTGAGCCTGAAACTCGATCTGCCGAAGGAGGAGAAGAAAGAGAAGAGGTGTTGATGTGTTGAATTGTTGATTTGTTGAACTGTTGAGGTGTTGGAAGGCTCGACGATGATCTGGTTTGTTTGAAAGAGGCTGTCTCAAAAGGGCGGCCTCTTGTATTTTGAGCTGAAAATCGGCGGCATCCCTCCTGGTTGTCATTTCCGGGCGTGACTCTTCTATGAGGCCTATGCAGGTGATACGCTATCGTGCCACGATATGCCCTCAACAGTTCAGCAAAAACCAGCGTATTTCTGCGGTTTGAACCACCCCCTATGGCGGAATGCATAGCGGCCGCTCCGCAAGAGATCGGACTGACCTATGGGCCTGTTCAGGAATTTCCTGGCAGAATATCCGGTTATAGTGAAATGAGCCGAAGAAGTAAAGACGTAATGGGCATGGCCGGCAGATGTTCTCATTGTCGGCTTTTTTTTTCTTGAGAGGAACTTTATTTTTTAGTGTGGTTCTGTCTGTAAATTGCTTAAACTCTTATAGTAAATATGCTTATATAATCAGGTTGATATGACGAAAAAAGCACTATCCGCGCAGAGCAAAAAAACAGAGCATCCTGAATCTGCTGAACCGGTGAAACAGAAGGTTATCAGTTTTCCTGTTGTCGGTATTGGAGCTTCTGCCGGAGGGCTGGAGGCTCTTGAGGCATTCCTGAAAAATGTCCCACTCAAGAGCGGTATTGCTTTTGTGATTGTTCAGCATCTTGACCCGACGCACAAGGGTATGATGGTGGAACTGTTGCAGCGGGTTACCACTATTCCGGTCGTTCAGGTCAGCGACCGTATGAGAATCGTGCCCAACCATGCGTATGTTATCCCCCCGAACAAAGATATGTCGTTGCTGCACGGAACGCTGTACCTGCTTGACCCGGTAGAGCCTCGAGGGTTACGCTTGCCCATTGATTTCTTTTTTCGCTCGCTTGCTGACGATCTGGAGCAGCAAAGCATCGGAGTGATTCTTTCAGGCATGGGGTCCGACGGCAGGCTGGGTCTGCGCGCCATAAAGGAAAAAGGCGGCGGAGTTTTTGTGCAGGATCCTTCAACCGCGAAATTTGACGGTATGCCACGCAGCACCATAGATTCCGGTCTGGCGGACATCATTGCTCCTGTCGAAGACCTCCCGGAAAAAATTATAGCATACCTTGGTCATGCTCATTTTGCTTTGAAAGACGATCTTCCCCTGGAAAAGAAGTCGCAAAGCGGGTTGGAAAAAGTGCTGATTCTCCTGCGAACCCAGACAGGTCAGGACTTTTCGCTCTATAAAAAAAGCACGATTTATCGTCGTGTTGAGCGAAGAATGGGTATTCACCAGATTGAAAAGATAGCCGACTATGTGCGTTTTCTTCAGGAGAACCCACATGAAACAGAGCTGCTTTTCAAGGAACTGCTGATAGGGGTAACAAGTTTTTTTCGCGATCCGGAAATGTGGGAGTTTCTGAAAACAAAAGCAATACCCGCTCTTCTGGCTTCGAGGCAAGCCGGAGGAGTACTGAGGGCATGGGTTGCAGGATGTTCTACAGGGGAAGAGGCCTATACCCTGGCGATTGTCTTCAAGGAGACGATTGAAGCGCTCAAGCCTTCAGGGAAATTCAGGCTGCAGATCTTTGCGACCGACCTCGATAAGGATGCTATTGACAAAGCCCGTGTCGGATTCTACCCTTTGAATATTGAAGCGGACTTGTCAAGGGAGCGGTTGCGCCGCTTCTTTGACAAGGATGAACACGGCTACAAAATAGGGCGGGAGATCCGTGAGTTGGTGGTCTTTGCACCCCAGAATGTCATCATGGATCCTCCCTTCACCAAACTTGATATTCTGGTGTGTCGCAACCTTCTGATCTATATGGATGCCGAGCTGCAGAAAAAGCTTCTGCCGCTTTTTCACTACAGTCTTAATCCCGGAGGTATTCTCTTTTTGGGTAGTGCGGAGAGTATTGGCTCGTTCACGCATCTGTTCAAGCCTCTTGACAGAAGAACAAGACTGTTCATCAAGGTCTATCAGGGAGGGCGTCCCGAACCGCTTGATTTACCGGCGTCGTTCTCTCGTGATCTGCCATCTTTTCAGGGTGTTGCGATCAGCCAGTCCAAAGCGGAAACGTTTTCACTTAACCTGCAGACACTGACCGACGAGCTCCTTCTTCAGCACTATGCCCCGGCGGCCGTGCTGACTAACGAAAGAGGCGATATCATCTATATCAGCGGACATACAGGCAAATACCTTGAGCCGGCGGCCGGAAAGGCTAACTGGAATGTTTTTGCCATGGCCCGCGAAGGGCTTCGCTATGAATTGAACACCATTTTCGAGAGAGTGCTTCGTCAAAAAACGACGGTTACCAGAAAAAGACTGCGTGTCCGCACGAATGGCGAGACGCAGCTCGTGAATCTTACAGTCGAGCAGCTTGAAAAACCCGCTGCTTTACAGGGTCAGGTTCTGATCGTGATTACAGATGTTGAAGAGCCTGTCGGGGAAACAGGGCCAGGTGATGTTCAGTCAGCCGGTACGGAAGGAAAGCGTGTGGTAATGCTCGAGCAGGAACTGAGCCAGGCACGGGACGAGATTCTGAGTATTCGTGAACAGATGCAGACTTCTCAGGAGGAGCTCAAATCCACGAATGAAGAAATGCAGTCCGCCAACGAAGAGCTGCAGAGCACCAACGAGGAGTTGACTACGTCAAAAGAAGAGATGCAGTCGATGAACGAAGAACTGCAGACGGTCAATCATGAACTGCAGTCCAAGGTCAGAGATCTGTCGCAGGCCAACAACGATATGAAAAACCTGCTGAACAGTACCGATATAGCGACCCTGTTTCTTGACGACGAGTTGAACATCCGCCGTTTCACGACAAAGACGGCCACGATTATCAAGCTGATAGCAACTGATATAGGGCGTCCGATAACCGATATCGTGACCGAACTGCAGTATCCTGCCCTGGCTGACGATGCCAGGGCGGTGCTCCATACGCTCATATTCAGTGATAAACAGATCCCGACAAGTGACGGCAAATGGTTTAATGTGAAGATTATGCCATACCGTACACAGGAAAACCGTATCGACGGACTGGTGATTACCTTTACCGATATCAGCAGAGCTAAAAAACTTGAAGCGTGCCTCCGGGAGAGCGAAGATCGTTTTTGCAAGGCGATTGAAAGCTCTGGAGACATCGTGGCCGCGGTTGACAGAGCGTTGCGCTATACCTGGATCCATGATCCCCGTCACGAGCTGTTCGACCCTTCGGTTTTGATCGGAAGAAGCAATGATGAGTTTCCTGATATGCCGAATGCCCGGGAGTTAATGGAGATCCAGCGCGACACGTTGAAGAAAAAGCGGAAAATCCGAAAAGAGCTGAGGGTAGAGCTTGTCAACGGAGCCCGCCGTTTCTATGAACTCATCGCTACGCCTCTGAAAGAAAAGGATGGCGATATAAACGGTATGATTCTCGTTGCCAGAGACAAAACTTCCGTAAAGAATGCCGAGGGAGTTCTGGAAGAGAGTGAGAACACTTTCCGCTTTTTGTTTGATTCAATGAACGAGGGCGCGATGTTTCAGGATGCACAAGGAAGAATTCTCAGGGCGAACCACAAGGCGGGTAGTATTCTGGGGGTTTCCGTTACAAAGATGGCTGGAAAGAATTTTCCTGACCTTGGTTTGACAGCGGTTCGTGAAGACGGTTCCGGTTTTCCGTTTGAAGAGCATCCACCTTTGATTGCAGTACGTACAGCCTGTCCAGTCGAAGCTGTCGTCATGGGTGTTTTTCAGCCCGAGCACAATCGCCGGCGCTGGATCAGGATTAATGCTATGCCAAGGTTGCGGGCAGGAGAGACGACCCCATATGAGGTTTATACGACGTTTGTTGAAATCGCATCCCCGCATCCAGGTCAGGTGCCCGTAGCAAAACAGGACAAAAGGTCATGAAAAAGAAAAGAACCATTTTATCGGATTTAGCTGCATTGCGACGACAGGCGGAAGAACTTCTCGGCTCGAGCCCTCAGGCAAAACATGATCTATCCGGGTCACCTGAGAAAATGCAGAAAGTGATTCACGAACTGGCGGTTCACCAGATCGAACTTGAAATGCAGCAGGATGAACTGCTGCAGACAAGAGCGGAACTGGAGGAAAGTCTGGAGAGTTATACCGACCTTTATGATTTTGCACCGCTTGGCTATCTGACACTTGATCGTGATGGAAAAATACTGCAGGCAAACCTGACGGCATGCATTCTCCTTGGCATCGACCGCTCACTGTTGGTGGGCGATCGTTTTGGAAGGCTTGTCTCGGCTGAAGATCTTTCGGTGTTTAACGCCATGCTGGAGCAGTTATTCAGCAGGAAAGTCAAGGCTCATGGTGAAGTGATGCTCGAGAAAGACGCCATTCCGTCTGCGTCGCTTTCTGACCCATCTCATTCGATCGATCCGGCAATAAAACCTCATCCTGTTGTCCGGATCGATGCCGTTCCGGGGGAAAATGGCGAGACGTGTCGCGTGGTCATATCGGACATAAGCATGCAAAAGCATATCGAGAGAGAGAACGCATCACTTCAGGCCCAGTTGTTTCAATCCCTGCAGGCTTCCGAATCAGACAGCGGTTCAGCGCTCAGGCCTGAAGGCAACGGTGCGCCTGACTTTAACCACCACTTGCTCAACAAGGTGATTCACGCAAGAATTCGGTTCTCTGTGCTCTCGTATCTTTCTTTCGTCGACAAGGCGTATTTTGTTGAGATTAAAAATACGGTGCAGACAACCGACGGTAATTTAAGCGTTCATCTTCGGATGCTGGAGACGGTCGGGTATATCACCTGCGAAAAAGAAGAAGATGTTCCTAAACCGCCAACTATTTGCAGTATAACACCCCTGGGTCGGAAAGCCTTATTGAACTATAAAGACTGTATCGGTACTTTTCTCGGTACGTAATACAACGTACCAAGGCGCTCACTCCCCCTCTTTTTTTTTGGGACAATCTCCGCAATTCCCTCAACCCCCATCACTGGAGGGGCATCATTAAGCTGGCAGTCTTCACTTTTCATCCTCTTTTATTTTCTGAAAGAGTCTAACTCTATTCGGCAGATACTCTTCAGTATTTGAGTTTTGTTTATACCGGAAATAATTCAGGAAAATACATTTCCTGTGAATTATAGGCTGTTTTGTTTTGTTACATTAAAATATAAAGTTAGTATGAGATGATGATAAGACAGGTGCTTTCATGCAGAGATATCATTTCAGTAAAGCTTGATAAATATATGACTTATATGTTGTATTCGTTTATTTGTTGACTGTGTTTTATGCTTTTTTAACTGGTATGAGCTGAGATGTGTATTGTTTTTGTCTGTGTAGCATTTTTTTGTAAAGATATGAATATGGCAGGACGTTAATCCGGTGGATGAGGGGGGAGTATCTGCTTTGATTTGCCGGTAGTTAAGAATGGGAATATGGTTCAGGTTATGTTATACATGACACGTAAGGAGATATCATGATTGATGCAAAGAGGAAACCGCTGGATTTAATTGACAGTGTTTACACGCTCGCATATTGGATGACCGGTTCTGAGGCGGCCACAAATGAGCTTTTCCGCAGAACCTACAACGCGGCGGAGATTGATGCTTCAGAAACCGAGTTATTGAAAGCATTCAGAGAGTGCTATTTGCATTATTTCGCGCATGACTCTTCACGCAACCTGCCGGCATCGCCTCACACGCCACGTGATCTTCCGCTCTCTTCAATATTCAAGAGGTATGCGGATATAAAATTATCGGTGTTGTTATCGGAGATTTGCGAACTCAACCATCGTGATATAGCAATAATAATCGGAAAGCCTGTCGAGACGATAAGGCAATGGTTGTCGTGGGGTCGTCAGTCGCTGATCAAAGATGTCGGAGAGCATGTTCCGCAATATAGTACATCCGGTTTCGCGTCAACTCATGAAAAGACTGCCGGATTGGGGTTTTCCGCTGATCTGGAAGAAGTTGAATATCGATGATTGTCTGATGCGAGAATGAATACAGAAAGAAGGGATCAGCGGAATTTGTTTTCTGAACAAGCGGGACAGTTATGCAAGAGTGAGCAGGATTGCAAGAAAGAATCTGCTATACTATGAGGGTTTATCTATTTATTTGTCGGGAAGTTTTCCATAATAACATTTCACGTTACTTGACTCAATCATCAGTGCGCAATAATTGCACATGATGCAGCGTGATTTTTTTTGTTTTCCTTCCCTGAATTTTCTGACGATATCAGGCTCTATGATGAACGGGCGGGACATTGAGATGTAGTCCGTTTTTCCGCTTTCAAGGGCTGATGCAATGTCCGGCAATTCGTGCAGTCCACCAACAGTGATGACTGGAACGGATACCGCCTGCTTAATTGCGTTCGCTGCTTCAAGATTATAGGCTCGATATGGCTTTGGGGAGCGCATGGAGAATGAAATGAACGGAGCGGAGAGTGTCTTCAACACCTGAGGCATTGTGGTGAATCTGAAGCTGCTCTGAAACAGCGCTTTGACTGGTGGTTCAGGCCCTCTCATGATAGAAAGTCCTTCTTCTACAACTCCTGAAGATACTTCTATAGCATCGCATCCCGATGATTCGAGCAGTCGTGAGATTTTGACTGCTTCCTCGACCCGCATTCCTCCCGGTCTGTTGTCATAGGCGTTTATTTTGGCAAGAACAGGAAAGTTGTCTTGTCGTTTCCGGATGCGGTCCATAATCTCCGAGACAATCCTGAACCTTTTCTCTGTCGATCCGCCCCAGCGGTCTTTTCGACGGTTCGTGTATCCCGAAAGGAATTGCGCTAGCAGGTACCCGTGGGCGAGATGAAGCTGAATTCCGTCGAAACCGGCTTTTTTTGCCCTTTCGGCAGCAGCGACAAAGTTGTCGATGATGGTTTCGATTTCATGTTCTTCGAGTGCATGAGGCGTTTCCTCGTTGAAGATGAAATCTTTCAGCGGGGACGGGGCGACAGTCGGAAGACCGGTCACTGCCGATCTGGTCTGGCGTCCGCAGTGGGCGATCTGGAGAAAAACCGGAACGCTGTGTTCATGTACGGTGTCTGTGAGTTTCCGGTAGGAGGGGATCAGCTCGTCACGGTTGATCATCAGCATGTGTAACAGACTGCTTTTCCCATCTTGTTGTATACCGGCATATCCTGTGATTATTGCGCCCGCACCTCCTTTGGCTATTCTGACGTACAGTTTTTCTAGCGCTTCGGTTGGCGCACCCGTATCGTCGGCCATGCTTTCATGCGTGGCGGAACGGATGATTCTGTTCTGAAGCGTTATGCCTGCAATGTTTGCCGGTTCAAAGACTGGGAACGTCATGGCTGCCGCGGTTTTTTTGTTGCCAGAATCTGCCGTGCGTCATACTGGAATATCGTCTCGGGATTGTTGCTGAGCTGTTCAAATCCGGCAGAAACTTTTTCCGGCATGTCGGGTTCGATCATGTCGCGTTCAAGCAGGGCCGGTGCGCCGCTCAGGAGACAGCGTTCCCACATATGAAGAAAATGACGGCGCTCGACGGTGTCGGTCATTCGTTGGTCCATCATCACCGGAACCGGAATGAATGAACTGACGGTTATTCCTGCATCGATACAGGCTGACGCCAGGTGAAGGCCTGTATCGGGATTGCCGCCGAGGTCGCTTTGCAGTCTGTTGAAAGCGGTCCAGTAAGCGCTGATGGCTGGAGTGTGAGGATACACATAGACTCCCTGATTGACCACTTCCGTACAATAAAACCTTCCGCCAGGCTTGAGCACCCGTTGTATTTCCCGAATAACCGGAACGGGATCGGTAAGATGTTCAAAAACAAAGAACACGTATGCACCGTCGAAGGTGTGGTTATCGAAAGGGAGGTCATGGCCTTCAGCGGCGAAAAGTTCAACCGTTCCCATCTGCACTTCGTCCGGCAGGTTAGCCAGCGCGGTATCCAGCTGGGATGGCTCCCGGTCGACACCGGTGATCCGTAACGGATTGAAGCGTCTGAGCATGCAGCGAATCTGGGCTCCGACGCCGCAGCCAACTTCAAGAAGGGAGTCATCAGGCCCGAAAGAAATTGTCGGGTACAGGTACTTCTCGAGGAAATCGGCCTGTTCGAGCAGTCGCTGCCGTTCGGAGTCACTGTAGGAATGAATGTAGGACATAAAGAATAGTAACGAGGAACAAGAAGCTTCATTAAAGCGCTCTATCCGGATTGGTTGTTTGCCAATCCGGATCCTGCTTATTAGCCGTCAAGCCAGAAGGCTGTCAAGCTATCTCACAAATACATCTCCGGTTTCAGCTTTTTCGTGAACCGGTGCATCATGTAGTTGACGAACCAGACCCAGTTGAGCGGTTTGCCTTTCATGCGTTGCATGATAGCTCGTCCCTTGTAGACTTCACGCTGCAGCTTAACAAAGTTTTCGAGCAGTTTTTCACCTGACATGTTTGTCGGTTCGAACATGTAGTGGTAGGTATCGTATTTGTCCCAGTCCAGGTGCCGTACCCTCGACTTCATTTCGTCGAAGTACGGAGTTCCGGGGAAGGGTGTGACCAGTGAAAAGACAGGGAATTCGATCTGGTTATCCATGATGAAATCATAGGTCAGCTGGAAACTCTCCTCGCTTTCATTGTCGAAGCCGAACATGAAGTATCCCTGTATCGCAACGCCGTTCTTGTGGAGATTGCTGACCACCGTTTCGTAATTGCCGAGACGATTGGAACCTTTATGAACACTTTTCAGGGTTTCAGGGTTGAGTGACTCGAACCCTATACTCATGAGATCGCATCCCGAACGTCCTGCAAGTTCGGCGATTTCGGGTTTATGCAGGAAGTTCATGGAGATGTTCGCGTTCCAGCGAACATCTATGTTTGCCATCTCTTCAAGCAGGTCGGTAAAAAACTTTGGTTTGAAACTGATGTTGTCATCCATAAAGGAGAAACTGACATTTTTCTTGCCGACTCTCTCCTGATGATAACGCATCTCGTCAAGCACCAGCTCAATTTCCCTCATCCGGTGGCTTTTTCCATAGATGGTCGGCGTTGTGCAGAAGTTGCAGCCAACCGGACAGCCTTTCGTGGCGAGAATGGGAATCAGTGAACTGTATTTTTTCGAATATTTCGAGCTGAGCGCATGGTTGAAATCAGGACGACTCATCGATGTCATCGATTTCAGCGTTTCAGCACGGTAGATATCTTTCATTGTACCCAGAATGACATCTGTCGCGAGTTCCGGCCATACGGACTCGATTTCACCGTAGACAACACTGGTGCAGTGCTCCCTTGCTTCCATATGGAGCATGGTGGGGTGGACGCCGCCGAGAATGACAGCTTTTCCCTGGGCAAGCGCCGCATCTCCGATAGCGTAGGCTTTTGAAGCGTTAAGTGTACGTGAGGTGATGGCGACAACATCATATCCTGATAGATCCTTCGGTACCGTATCCCCGATCCTTTCATCGATAAAGGTAACGTCAAACAATTCACCGACCAGAGTGGATACCATGATGAGATTGAGCGGCATACTTACCGTGCCGGAATCAACCATCATGCTTGTAGTACTGCCAGGTTGAACAAGCAGCCATTTCTTACGGGATTTCCGTTCCGAGGCAAGTTGCTTGAGATGTTCTTCCGGGTTTCTGATGGACTCAGGGGAAAGGGTTGTCTCAGGCTGATCGATCTGCATACCTACTGACGTTACTGATGGAGTGAAATACAGTTGAAATTGAATTACTAAGGTATGAAAAAAATCGAGAAAATCATGCACCCTTATTTTGGGCAAATGCCCTAATCTTGTTTTTGCTCCGGGGTTCGGAGGAGGGTTCTTCTATGCCCGTTTTTTCAGTATCGCAACGGTAAATCTGCTCACACAAACCAGCTTTTCTTCGTCACTGGTTATCCGGATGTCCCAGACGTGAGAGCTTTTGCCAAGGTGAAGCGGTGTGGCTTTCGCGTGAACAAATCCTTCTCTTACGGATCGTATGTGGTTCGCGTTGATTTCCTGACCTACAATGAAGAAGTTATCCCTGTCAATGCAATATGATGCGGCAATGCTTCCAACCGTTTCAGCCAGCGCGAGCGAAGCGCCGCCGTGCATGATGCCTATTCGCTGGATGGTACGGTGGTCAACGGGCATTTTTGCTGTCATGTGGTCGAGGCCGATTTCAGTCATTTCAATGCCGAGATGTCTGGCCATCTGTCCGTCTATGATTTGGGTGGTGTTGATATCCTCAACTGTTACCGGAACAGTGAAAATCGACGATTCATTCATGAGATGAGCTGTTTTATTGAGAGGAAACGTTGGGACAGCAGGATTGACGGTTGAGCGGGTGACGAGACTCGAACTCGCGACAATTTGCTTGGGAAGCAAACACTCTACCAACTGAGTTACACCCGCCTCGGAGAAAAAAAGTCAAAAGTGAAAAGTTAAAAGTCAAAACAGGAATTCCCGACCTTCTGTGCTAATCGTCTGAAACTAGCTATATTTTCAGATTTTGTTTTGGTATCTAAAGATATGCTGGCCGTAACTGTAGGGGCAGGCCCCTGTGCCTGCCCTCAAACATACATATATGACATAGTGGTGAGAGAGGGATTTGAACCCTCGACCTCAGGGTTATGAATCCTGTGCTCTAACCAACTGAGCTACCTCACCATTCATTAACCGCAAATCAATCGCAGGGCTGCTAATATACAAACAGTCAGAGTATATCGCAATGCTTATTTAACAGGATTGATTTTTTTTAGACGAAGTCAATTCCTGTTGAGATTGCAGTTTAGTCAGAATCGCTTCCGCGAGGTGAATGTCTTCCGGTGTCGTGATTTTGATGTTGTGATAATCTGTTTCGAAGATTCTGATGTTCTGTTCAGGGAAAAACTGTTCAACCAGAGCGGCGTCGTCGGTGGCGTAGGTTTGTTCCTGTCTGGCGTGTTTGTGTGCCTGAATCAAGGTTTTTGACGCAAAGCCCTGCGGAGTTTGTACCTGAAGCAGACTACTTCTGTCCAGTGTTCTCCCGAAATAACAGGGATCGTCTTTGGAGATGAACTTGATGGTGTCCTTGGGTCTTGTTGCCGGAACACAAGCCCCGTATTGTGCTGAAAGAGAAGCGATCTCATCTATTTCATCGGGCTGGATGAACGGTCTTGCGCCATCATGCACCAGAATCGCATCGGGTGCAATGCCGGAGTCAAGAATTTGGCGTTCGATGAGTTCGATACAGTTGTAGATGGAATCCTGACGTTCCTTTCCTCCCGGAATAATTGCGGCTATTTTTGTGAACCCGTACTCGTCTCTCATGTTTTCGAGCAGCTCGATACTTTCCTCTCTGGTGGCGATAAAGACCGAGTCTACGGATGCAGAGCGTTCGAATGCGGAAAGAGTATGATAGATGACAGGGAAGCCGCCGATCTGAAGAAACTGCTTGCTGAGAGAGCCCTGTAGCTTCATTCGTTTTCCGACGCCGCTGGCGGCGATAATGGCATAAGCACTCATGTTACAGATACGGATGAAAAAGTGAAATGACGACTATGCGACAGACCTGATCGGTGTATCGGGTTCCTTGTACTTTCTATGATAACCTTTTCATTTTCTAATGGATAAACATCGCATCGCCGTAGGCGAGAAAGCGGTAGTCTTTTTTCAACGCGATTTTATAGGCATCCATCAGGAGGCGATATTCCGCGAATGCGCTGACCATCATGAGCAGCGTTGTTTCCGGTTGCTGAAAGTTGGCAATCAGTCCATCGGTTACCTTGAACTGATAGGGAGGATAGATGAACTTGTCTGTCCAGCCCTGACCGAACTTGATTTTGC
>Ga0272444_10000321_pt1 | contig 53538 bp, 45 predicted proteins | sample SSMForm13_FD_201033 | JGI IMG/M metagenome (GOLD analysis project Ga0272444, IMG submission 201033) | Marine sediment archaeal communities from Little Sippewissett salt marsh, Falmouth, MA, United States - SSM-Form-13 | ecosystem: Environmental > Aquatic > Marine > Wetlands > Sediment ... | reverse complement strand
GTTCAGGTTGGGTATGTGGAACGGGCGGGGGCCAAGCCAGCAAACGGTCTTACGAGACCAGGATTCCAACGGCCTCCCGCCCGGACACACCTAAGCACATTTCCAACACACAGGATTCCAGATCAGCACGCAGCTTCGCTGCGCTTGTCTGGAATGACGGGACCCATAACGCGCGGCCAAAAATTACAGCCGCGCCGATGTCCCGGCGCGGCCTTTTTCGTCATCTCCCGTTTCCCGGCTACATCAACGACGGCAGCCAGGTGATGATCGACGGGAAGGCCAGCAGGCCGCCGATCGTGATGATGTCGGCAATGAAGAACGGAATGCAGCCGCGGAACACTTCCTGGACGGGAATGTCGTCCCGCACGCCCGCGACCACGAAACAGTTCAGACCGATGGGTGGTGTGATCAGGCAGAGCTCCGCCATCTTCACCACCAGAATGCCGAACCAGATCGAGCAGGCCTCGCCCGACATGCCGAGCGTGCTGTCCGCGGCGCTGACGCTCTCGCCGCCGTTCAGGGCCATGACCGCCGGATAGACCACGGGCAGGGTCAGGACCAGCATGCCGATGGCATCGATGAACATTCCGAGCACCGCATAGGCGCACAGGATCAGGATCATCGTCAGCATCGGATCGTGCGGCAGGCTGACGATGAAGTCCCTGAACGCTTCGGGCAGGCCGGCAAAGCCGAGAAAGCGCACATAGACCAGAACGCCCCAGATGAGGGTGAAGATCATCACCGTCAGCTTGGCCGTTTCGTGCAGGGCCTGGCCCAGCTGCTTGCCGCGCATGCCCTTCACGAAGGCGGTGATCAGGACCACGAAGGCGCCGAGCGCGCCGGCTTCCGTCGGCGTCGCCGCGAACTGGTAGCCGCCGATGTCGATGCCGAACAGGCCGATGAAGATCACGGCCACCACAGCGAAGATCGGAAAGGTCCCTGGCAGGGAGGCAAAGCGTTCCGACCAGGTGAAGCCCTTGATCGCCGGCGCATCACCGCGCCATGAGGCCATGCCGACGATGATCAGGACGTAGATCAGCGCCGAGTAAAGCCCCGGAATGAAGCCCGCAATGAGCAGTTTGCCGACGGACTGCTCCACCAGGATCGCGTAGATCACGAGGATCGCGGACGGCGGGATCAGCGAGGCAAGCGTGCCGCCGGCCGCGACCACGGCGGCGGCAAGGCGTTTGGAATAACCCTCGGCCAGCATCTCGGGAATGGCGACGCGGGCGAAAACCGCCGCGGTTGCCACGCTGGCGCCGGACACGGCGGCGAACCCGGCCGTGGCGAACACGGTGCCGACCGCCATGCCGCCCGGCATCCAGCCGAGCCATTTCTTCGCCGCGTCGAACAGTTTCGTTGTCAGCCCCGCATAGAAGGCGAGGAAGCCGATCAGGATGAAGGTCGGCAGAACCGACAGGGAATAGGTGACCGATTTGGAATGGGGCACGGTGCCGGCCATCTTCAGCGCGGTGATGACGCCTCTTTCGAAGCCCATGCGCATGGAGAAGATGATGATAAGGCCGGTGAGCCCGACAAAGGCGGCGGCGAAGGCAACCCGCACACCGACGATAACGAGAACCAGCAACACGCCGGTCATCAGCAATCCGACTTCAAACGGCGTCATCGGGAGGTCTCCCCTTCGTCTTCGCCGAAGGCTTCCTCGATTTCGTGCTGGGCCGCCGCCTCGACGTCCATGATCAGCGGAACGGCAAGCGGCGTGCGCGACGGATCGGCCATCAGCCGCCAGTATCCGTAAAGCTGCAACAGCAGCCTCAGGGCAAGCAGCGTGAGCGCGACCGGGACAAGCAGTTTCGACGGCCAGGTCGGCAGGCTGATGTCAATGGTGGAATCGCCGATCCCCCAGGACCGCTCGAAATGGAACCAGGAGCCGTAGATCAGTCCGCAGACCACCAGGAAGATGATCAGGACCCCGAAAAATTCGGCCGTCCAAAGGGCGCGGCCCTTGAGCTTGCCCAGCAGGATTTCCATGCGGATGTGGCCACCCACACGCTGGCAGTAGGCAATCCCCAGAAAGGTGAACACGGCCATCGCCTGCTCGGTGATGTCAATGAAGCCCGGGATGGGCTGATTGAGGAAGGTGCGCCCGAAGATCTGCGCCACCGCCAGCAGCATCAAAACCAGGATACTGGTCGCGGCGATCAGGTTGAAACCGTTCTCTATCCTGGCAAGGACGCCATCGAACACGATGTAGCGCGGCGCCTCGGCGGTCACGGCGGACCGGTCTGGTGTGATCATTATCATACGCCCAAGGAAGGCCTCCGGCGCGAAAACGCCGGAGGTTTTTTGATTGGCTGGTTCGATGGAGCTCTCGGCCCGTCAGCGTCAGTTGCCGACAGTCGAGTTCACCAGATCCAGCAGTTCCTGTCCCGGGATGCCCTTGGCGTCCATGTCCTTGACCCACTGTTCGTAGATCGGGGCGGCCTTGGCACGCAGGGCGGCAATATCCTCGGCGGAGAACTTGATCTGCTGGATGTTGCGCGTTTCCAGTTCCGGCCACCACTTGTCATAGACCTTGGCATAGGTCGCCAGGTAGTGATCGACCGCGCCCGGGACGGTCTCGTCCAGGACCTTGCGCAGATCGTCCGGCAGGGCGTTGTAGGCATCGGTGTTCATGACAACCGGGCACTGAACCGTTCCCGGGTTCATGTTCGCCGTCCACCAGGTGCCGACTTCCACTGTCTTGAAGGCCAGGTGGGCATGCGGCGCAAAGGACGCGGCACGCACCGTGCCGGATTCCATCGCCTGATAGGTTTCAGACGCCGTCACGGTGGTCGGAACGGCACCGATTGCGGACATCAGGACACCGATCCCGCCCAGCGCGCGCACGCGCATGCCTTCGAAGTCCGCCGGCGATTGCGGAGCGTCGCCATTGCCGATGAAGTTGTACTGCGGCATCGGCGAGGGCATCAGGACCTGCGCATTCCAGCGGGCAAGGTCCTTCTGCACGGCCGGGTGGGCATAGACGGCCTCGCTGACCTTCACTTCCGCGTCCAGATCCTGCACGCCCAGGAACGGCAGTTCGAGAACCGTCAGGGTCGGGTTCTTGTCGGCATGGTAGGAGGCGCAGATCTGGGCCATTTCGAAGGCGCCGATGGAAATCCCGTCCAGATTTTCGCGCGACTTCGACAGGGCCTCGCCGTAGGCGAGCTTGATTTCGAACCTGCCGCCGGTCTTTTCGGCGACCTTTTCGGCCAGATATTCGATGTGCTCGGTAAAGGCCCGGCGCTTGCCCCAGACGGAAACGTTCCAGGTGACATCGGCGGCGAAGGATTCCGAGGCAAAAACCAGCCCCAGGACGGCTGCGGACGCAGCGGTCGCAAACTTGCGAACAGTGAGCATATGTATCCTCCCAGATAGTAATCGCTCATCAGCCCGGGTGTCCCGGCGACGCCGCCTCCTGCCGCGTCGGCCCGCACCCGGCTACAGACACATGTGACATGTCGGGTAACATGCCGCGTGCCAAACTAGCATGTCCCGTGCCAAACACATGACATGACGGGATTTTCCGGAAAACCCCGCTGTTTGTGATCGCAGCACGACTTTGCTGCATCCGTCAATCGGCGATTTCTTGCCGACGCCGTTTTCCCGTTGGCGGAATCTTGCCAACCGATCCGGATTCAGTCTTCCGCAGCCCCGAGCCCGGCCTTCAGGCGGGTCAGGCCGAGGCGGGTCATCTTTTCGTTCAAGGTGCGGCGCGGAACACCGAGTTCCTCCATGACGCCGGCGATCCGGCCGTCGTGCCGACGCAGCGCGCTGGCGATGATGTTGCGCTCGTAATTGTCCATGATCGCCCGCAGGGTGCCGCCTTCCGCGACCTCATCCGCCGCGCCCTTCCCCGTCACCAGGGTCTCCAGCGGCTGGCGGCCGACGCCGGCGTTCAGGACGAAACGTTCGGCTGCGTTCCTGAGTTCGCGGACATTGCCCGGCCAGCCGTATGTCTGCAGAAAGGCTTCGTCACGGGCGCTCGTCTGCGGGCGCTCCAGCCCGTATTGGGCGGCAAACCGGTTGACGAAGGTGTCGAACAGCACAAGGCAATCGCTGCCCCGGTCCCGCAAGGGCGGTATCGTGATCTCGATGGTGTTCAGCCGGAACAGGAGATCCTCGCGCAGCGCCTTTCCGGCGACCGCCTCGCGCGGGTCGACATTGGCCGCGCTGACGATGCGGATGTCGACCGGCACCGGCTTGCGCCCGCCGATCCTGTCGACCTGCTTTTCCTGGAGCACGCGCAGAAGCTTCGGCTGCAGGCTCATCGGCATCGACACGATCTCGTCGAGGAAGAGAACGCCGCCGTCGGCCGCCTCGATCCGACCCTGGCGCAGCCGGTCCGCGCCGGTAAAGGCCCCGGCCTCGTGGCCGAACAGCTCCGCCTCGACCATGGTTTCGGGAAGGGCGGCCGCGTTGATCGCGACGAAGGGACCGTCCTTGCGGCTGCCGAAATCGTGCAGGGCCTGGGCGACGAGTTCCTTGCCGGTTCCGGTTTCCCCGGTGATCAGCACGGCCGCGTCGGTGGAGGCGAAATGCAGGATCCTCTCCCGCAGGGCGCGCATCGCCGGACTGTTGCCCAAAAGCCTGCTTTCCAGGCTTGAACTGTCTTCCAGGCGCCTGGTCAGGGCCCGGTTTTCAAGGACAAGGCTGCGCTTTTCCACGGCCCGGCGAACGATCTCGGCCATGTTTTCCGGGTCGAACGGCTTTTCCACGAAGTCGTAGGCGCCGTTGCGCATCGCCTCCACCGCCATGGGGACATCGCCGTGACCGGTGATCAGGATCACCGGGATTTCGGCATCGATCTCCGCGATCCGGCGCATGAGGCTGACCCCGTCCTCTCCCTGCAGCATCACGTCGGAGACGACGCATCCGGGAAAACCTGACGAAATCCTGCCGATCGCCTCCTGGGCGCTTGCCGCCTCGACCGGCGTGAAATCCGCAAGGCCCATCCATTGCCGCAGGGCGGCGCGCATGGAGGGGTCGTCATCGACGATCAGGACCGGGGCCTGTGCTGTCGGCACGCTCATTCCGCGGGAACCTCCTCCGCTTCGGTCTCGGTTTTCTCCACACGCCCGCCGTCCCGCCGGAGCCGGATCTCGCGGGCGGCAGGCAGCGTCAGGGTAAAGGTCGCACCGCCGAATGCATTGGTCGCAACCGTCAGGGAGCCGCCGATGTCTTCCGCGATCCGGCCGGAAATGGAAAGTCCCAGCCCCAGACCGCCGCTGCTGAGTTTTGTGGTGAAGAACGGATCGAAGATCTTTTCCCGGATTTCCTCCGGAACGCCGGCGCCGTTGTCGGACACCTCGATGACGATGGCCTCCTCCAGGCGCTTCGCTTTCAGCACAACCTTGCCTTCGGCGACCTGGGAGGCGGCATCCGCGCCGTTGCGCAACAGGTTCAACAGCACCTGTTCCACCGGCAGCGGCGCCGTTTCCAGGCGCAGAGGCTCCTCCGGCAGGGTGACTTCGAGATCGACCCCGGTCTCCTCGAACCGCGGCAGGGCGATCTTGGCCGCCGCGCGGATGTTTTCCTTCAGGTCGATGGATTCGATCCGGCTTTCCGCCGGCCGGGCAAACCGCTTCAGTTCCTGGGTCAGCGCCGCCATGCGATGCTGCAGGGCATCGATTTCAGACAGATTCTCCCGAGCCGCGTCGATATTCAGCTTCTCCAGGAACTTGCGGGTTCCGGCAACGAACATGCGCAGCGCCGCAAGGGGCTGGTTCAGCTCATGGGCGACGGCGGCCGACATCTGTCCAACCGCGGCAAGCCGGCTCGACCGCGCCAGCCCTTCCTGGGCCTTCAGCAGTTCGCGCTCGATCCGCCTGCGTTCCTCGACCTCGTCGGTGAGCCGCAGGTTCAGTTCGCGCAGTTCCTCCGATTCCCGGCGCAGCAGGGCGGACGCCCTGCGCAGGGCCCGCCCGCGGAACACCAGGACCCCGACCGCGTAAAGCAGACTGAGGCCGATGGCCGAAACCCAGACCGGCCACAGGTTCCCCCTTGTCTCCTCGACGGGCACGAGGAAATGCAGCTTCCAGCCGAGCAGCCCGACATCGGCCTGATTGTGCCGGTAGCGCCGGCCGTCGATCGCCAGAACGTTTTCCCCGTTGCCGGATGCATCGGACAGAAGCTCCAGCGGCAGGCCGGCGAACTGGCGGGTTTCGCGGATCCTTGCCAGCACGCCGCCGCTCAGCGCATGCAGCAGCTTGTAGCGCCATTCGGAGACGCTGGAGAGACAGATCACCCCGTTGGCGTCCGAGGCGAAGACGATCTCGCCGCCTTCGGCCCAGGCCTGCTCCAGAGGGCGCATGTCGACCTTGACCACGGCAACGCCGCGCGGCGTGCCCTCAACGGGGGTCGGCCGCGACAGGAACAGCCCCGGTTCGCCCAGGGTCGCGCCGATGGCGAAGAACCGTCCCTCCGCCCCGCCGATGGCCGCCTTGAAATAGGGCCGGAAGCCGTAGTTGCGCCCAACCAGGGAGAGCTCGTCCTGCCAGTTGCTGGCGGCCAGCGTATCGCCGTTTGCGTTCATGATGTAGAGCAGGTTGGCGCCGGAATTTTCCGCCATCTCCTGCAGGAACCGGTTGGCGGATTCCGTTGTCTTCTGCATGTTCAGGACCACGGTCGCCCGCGGATCGCGCGCCAGCATGTAAGGCAGATAGCGGTACTTGTCGTATTCGCCTAGGATGGTCTGGCGGTAGAGCGTCAGCCGTTCGGACGCCTTGCGGTCGACGCTTTCCTGGTCGCGCACCGCGATCAGCTGCACGAGGATGGCGGCGATCAGGAGCAGAGCGAGCGGCGGCAGGGCCAGGAGGATGAGACGGATCCGCATGTCTTCTTATGTCCTGTTTGGATCAAGGCCGCAAACCGGAAAGGAGATCATGGACAACGCGTTCTGCTGCCGGTTAGGGTCAGGTCCCACTAATTTTGCTCATTCTGTTTGACAGGGAAGGTTGGAATGAGCGTAAGAGCGAGCGCAGGACAGGTTTGTCCCTATCCAAGCTCGATTTTGCGGTCAGGCCAGCCTTCCCTGTCAAACCCGAAGGGCGGGGCGTCTTTGCCTCCTGACAGCGTTAGAGACCCTTGAAAACCGAGTGGTTTCCTGCGGCTCTCTGCCTTGTCAGCAGACAAAACCACTCCCGCAGAATGCGTAAAATTAGTGGGTCCTGACCCTAGGTCTGCGCAAACAAGATACGGAAACGCCCCATGCACTTCGAACTCTCAGAAGAACAGCAGATGATCGCCGACGCCGCCCACCGGCTGGCGGCCGACCGGCTGGAACCGCTGGCCGAAAAGGTCGATGCCGGCGAAGGCCGGACGGAGTTCCTCGACAATCTGCGTCTGCTTGCGGAAAACGGCTTCATGGGGCTGAACGTTTCCGCCGACTACGGCGGCACGGAAGCCGGCGCCATCGGCTTTGCCCAGGCAATCCAGGCGCTCGCCGGCGGCTGCGCCTCCACCGCGGTGACCGTGTCGGTGACCAACATGGTCGGCGAGGTGATCCAGGCGGTGGGCTCCGACGAGCAGAAGGAAGCCTATCTGCCGAAGCTGACGGACGGCACCTATGCCGCCGGCGGGTTCTGCCTGACGGAATCCTCAGCCGGGTCCGATCCCTCGGCGATGAAGACCCGCGCGGTCAAGGACGGCAATCACTACGTGCTCAACGGCGCCAAGCTCTATATCACCTCCGCCGAATATGCCGGCATCTTCGTCGTCTGGGCAGTCACGGACCCGGACGCGCCCAAGGGCAAGGGCATTTCCTGTTTCCTGGTCGAGGCGGGAACGCCGGGGCTCGTGATCGGCAAGGCGGAAAAGAAGATGGGCCAGACCGGCTCGGCGACCAACGAGGTCCTGTTCCAGGACTGCCGGGTTCCCGCCACCGCCATGATGGGCAAGGAAAACGACGGCTTCCGCATCGCCGTCGGCGAGCTTGCCGGCGGGCGCATCGGCATTGCCTCGCTGGCGCTCGGCATTGCCCGCAAGGCCATGGACACGGCCAAGGCCTTCGTGAAGGAGCGCGAGCAATTCGGCAGGCCTCTGGCCGACATGCAGGGCCTGCAATGGATGATCGCCGACCGGGAGACGGAACTGGAAGCCGCCCGCCTGCTGATCCTACAGGCGGCCGCCCTGAAGGATGCGGGCCGGCCCTATTCCAAGGAAGCCTCTATGGCGAAACTCTACGCTTCCGAGGCCGCCCAGCGCGCGACCTATACCGCGCTGCAGCTTCATGGCGGCGCCGGCTACATCAAGGAGTATCCGCTGGAGCGCTTTGCCCGCGACGTCCGGATCACGACGATCTACGAAGGCACATCCGAAATCCAGCGCCTGATCATCGCCCGGGAGGTGATGAAGGCGGTTTAGTACGCCTGTCCGTCAATCCAATCGAACTGGTGCTTCATGAGTTCCTTGCCCGTCCTGACCGGCGTGCCTGTTTTGCAGACGCCAAGGCTCGTGCTTCGCGCCCCGACATGTGCCGATTTTCCGGCCTTTCTGTCCTATTCCATGTCGCAGCGGAGCCGGTTTGTGGGCGGACCGAAGCCCAGGCATGCGGCGTTCGAGAAATTCGCCGGGATGATGGGGCATTGGGCCCTCCGCGGTTTCGGGCGGTTCGTGATCACGGACCGCACCAGCGGAGAGGCGCTCGGCCACGTCGGTCCGTTGCAGCTCGATGATGCCGTCCTGCCCGAGCTGACCTGGCCCCTCTGGTCGGAAGCGGCGGAAGGCAAGGGATTTGCCCACGAGGCCGCGCAAGCCGCCAATTCCTGGTTTTTCGGTTCCTCCGGCTGCAAGGAGGCAATGGCAGAGGTCCAGCGGGACAACAGGCGCTCCCATGCCCTGGCAGAGCGGCTGGGCGGCATCGTCTGGACGGACGGGCCCAGGGGCTGGATGGAGGACGGCGTCATCTACCGCTTCCGCGCGGAAGATTGCGACATCGTCACATGAAGGCGGTATAAGTTTTTGCGCCAACACCGCTTTGGGTTGATCCTGCTCAAAGTGGGGGTTCAAAATCCTGCATAAATTGCCGATATAAAACACGGGCGCTCGCCCTGTGTTCCTGGACGGAGGTAATACCATGGCACTGAAGGACATTCTGACGATCATCGACCTTTCCGGGTCTCAGCCCGCCGCGAAATACGCGCTGGAGCTCGGGCGGCAGTACGATGCCCATGTGACGGGTCTGGCGATCGCCTTCGAACCCGTGGTACCCGCCTTCGCCGCGGCACCGATGCCGGTGGATTACCTGGAAGCCGCGCACGAACAGGCCGTCGGCGCCGCCAAGGATGCCCAGAAGCAGTTCGACGAGCTGGCGCGCCTTGCCGGGGACAAGGCGGAAAGCCGGGTCGCGGAGATCCTGACCGGCGGTCCGCTGGAAGGCGTGCTGCAGCATTGCCGCACGACCGACCTGGTCGCGATCGGCCAGACCAATCCGGACACGCCGGAGCCCATGCGCGAACTGCTGATCGAAACCGTGCTGTTTGAAAGCGGCGTACCGGTCCTGCTGGTGCCCTATATCGGGGTCTCCGACTACACGCCGAACAATGTGCTGATTGCCTGGGACGGCAGTTCGACCGCCACCCGGGCCGTCCATGCGGCCCTGCCGATGCTGGACAAGTCCGACAAGATCACCGTCCTGGTGGTGGAAAAGAAAGCCGAAGGCGGCAGCCAGCCGGGGGCGGAAATCGCGACCTACCTCGCCCGCCACGGCCTCGACGTGACCATCGACGTGGTCACCAACCCGCAGACCAGCATTGCCGACACGCTGCTCAACTACGTGTCCGACCATGGCAACGACCTTGTGGTCATGGGCGGCTACGGCCACAGCCGGATGCGGGAATTCCTGTTCGGCGGCGCGACCCGCGAAATCCTTTCGGCCATGACCGTTCCGGTGCTGATGGCCCACTGATCCGGCCGGGTCACCGACCTATTGCGGTGACTTGCGCGGTCACGTTACGTAATTTTAAGAGGCGGAGGGTTTTCTGAACTCTCCGCCTTATTTGATTTTCCATGAACTACTGGCGGCGAGGCAGTCCGCGTGACCATACGAAATCTGGAGGGCTTTTTCGCCCCACAGTCCATTGCCGTCATCGGTCCGTCCCGCCACGATCCGGCGGTTACCCGACATCTGCTTGACGCCCTGTCGGGCTCGGCCGGAAAACGCCCCGTCAATCTGATCGGCCTGGAGGCGGAGAACACGCCTGGCGAATTCGATGCAGCCGCGTCGGTCGATGACCTGACGCACGGCCCGGACCTTGCGATCTGCCTCGGCCCGCAGGACGGCCTTCCGCTGACGATCGCCGGGCTCGCCGCCCGCGGAACGCGCGCCGTCCTCCTGTTGTCGCCGGGCTTCGAAAGCTGGCCGGAAGAGTTGCTTCAGCGGTGCCGGGAAGCGGCCCGGCCAACGAACCTGCGCATCATCGGTCCCGGAAGCCTCGGCGTCGCGGTCCCGGCCCTTGGCCTGGACACGCTGCTCAGCGCCGCCAAACCGCTTGCCGGGGACGTGGCCTTCTTCGCCCGTTCCGGAGCGGTGCTGAACGGGACGCTCTCCTGGGCGGCAAGCAATCAGACCGGATTTTCGGGGGTGGTGTCGCTCGGCGCACGCACGGATGTCGATATCGGCGACCTGATCGACTATTACACGCAGGACTACAGGACGCGGGCCATCCTGCTGCACCTGGAGAACCTGTCCGCGCCGCAGAAGTTCCTCTCCGCCGCACGGGCGGCGGCGCGCAGCAAACCGGTCATCGTCATCCGGTCGGGGCGCAGCCTGGAAACCGGCGGCACGGGACGCACCCACGCCGGACGGCTGGCCAATCCGGACCTGGTCTATGAAGCCGTCTTCCGCCGTGCCGGACTGCTCAGGGTCGATGACCTGGACGAGATGTTCGAGGCCGTCGAGACCCTGTCGCGGATCCGGGTTCAAAACTGCCAATCCCTCGCCGTCGTCGCCAACGGACGCAGCCTCGCCGCCCTTGCCTCCGATCTCCTGACGGACCTCGGCGCCAGTCTTGCCCGGCTCGACCCGGAAACCGTCGCCGCGATTGTGCCTTTCTGCAGGCCGGCGCGAAATCCGGACGGCGTGATCGGAGCCAGAGGAAAGATCGTGTTGAAGGAAGACCTGCCGGCAGCGGACCTCAAATTCGTCCTGAACCGGGTCCTGCAGGACACCGGCGTAGACGGCGTGCTGACGCTGCATGCCGGGACCGCGTTCACCTCTCTCGATGACATCGGCAAGGCGATTGTCGAAACGGCGGATGACAACCGAAAGCGCACGCGCCGCCGCAAAGCGCTGGTCGCCGGTCTCATCGGCGGCGACAGCACGACGCGCGGCCCGCTCAATGCCGCCGGGCTTCCCTGCTACGCCAGCCCCGCGGAAGCCGTGCGCAGCATCATGTATCTTGCGCGCGATGCCCGGGCACGCGATTTCCTGATGGCCGCGCCGCCGAGCCTGCCGGCAGACTTCACGCCTGACAAGGCTTCCGCCCGCCGCATCGTCGACGTGGCGCTTGCCGAAAACCGCACCTGGCTGTCTCCAATGGAGGTCGCAGCCGTTCTGGCGGCCTATCAGATCCCGCTGATCGGAACCGAACTGGCCGCAACCGCCCGGGAAGCCGCGGACATCGCCAGGCATTTTTTCAAGGCCGCCCGCCACTGTGTCGTGAAACTGATCTCTCCCGACCTGCCGTTCAAGTCGCAGGTCGACGGGGTCCGGCTGGGCCTGGAAAATCCGGAAGCCGTCGAGGCGGCCGCGCAGCAGCTGCTCGACCAGACCCGGGAGATGTTTCCCGCCGCAACCGTCAGCGGCGTCAGCGTGCACCCCATGCTGGAGGACCGGAACGGCCTGGAACTGTTTCTGGGCCTCGCCGATACGCCGGTGTTCGGACCGGTCATCGTGTTCGGACAGGGCGGGACGGTGGTCGAGGACAGCAACGACGTCTCGCTCGAACTGCCGCCGCTCGATCTCAAGCTCGCCGATGCCCTGATCGGGCGTATCAGGATCAGCCGGCTCCTCAACGGCACCCGTGCCCGGCCGCGCCTCGACCGGGCGGCCGTCGCCCTGACGCTGGTGAAGCTGTCCCAGATCAGCATCGACATTCCCGAAATCCTGGAACTCGACATCAACCCGCTGGTCGCCCGCCAGGACGGTGTCCTGGCGCTCGATGCCCGCATCACGCTGGGCGAACCGGTCGAGCACCCCGGGCGCCAGGGACGTTCCCGGCTGTCGATCGCGCCTTATCCGAGCGAATGGGAGCAGACGCTTTCGCTGAAGGACGGGCGGACCGTCTTCGTCCGGCCGATCCGGCCCGACGACGAGGACCTGCTCAAGGCATTCTTCGAGGCGATTTCTCCGGAAGACCTGCGGCTGCGCTTCTTCGCTCCGGTGCGGGATTTCAGCCACCGCTTTCTCGCCCAGCTGACCCAGCTCGATTATGCGCGCGCCATGGCATTTGCCGCGATAGACCCGGAAACCGGAAAGCTGCTCGGCGCTGTCCGGCTGCACACCGACCCGGATCACCAGACCGGCGAATATGCCGTCATCGTCCGCTCCGACCTGAAGGGCATCGGCCTCGGCTGGGCGCTGATGCAACTGATCATCCGTTATGCGAAGGCGGACGGGATCGGCACGATCAAGGGCGAGGTGCTGCGGGAAAACACCTCCATGCTGGCCATGTGCGAGAAGCTCGGATTCTCGGTCAGAACCTCCCGGGACGATCCCGGCATCGCGGAAGTCACGCTGCCGGTGACCGGCCTGGACGAAGACCTGGACGGTTAGGTTACCTGGCTTCGGCGTCGGCGCGGATCTGGCTGAGGGACCGGGCCGGGGTGATCGCTTCCGGATCGAGCTTCAGATGCAGAAGCGCCGGCTTGCCGGAGGCCTGCGCCCGCTCGAAGGCGGGGCCGAAATCTTCGGTTGTCTCGACCGTTTCCGCATGGGCGCCGTAAGACCGGGCAAGGCTCGCGAAATCCGGATTGACCAGAGCGGTCGCGGACGGGCGGCGCGGATAGGTGCGCTCCTGGTGCATGCGGATCGTGCCGTACATGCCGTTGTCGATGACGAGCACGATGATCGCCGCCTCTTCCTGGCACGCGGTGCCGAATTCCTGCATGGTCATCTGCAGGCAGCCGTCGCCGGCAAAGCACACGACCGGGCGCTCGGGGAAGGTCAGCTTGGCGGCAACCGCCGCCGGCAGGCCGTAGCCCATCGACCCGGAGGTCGGGGCCGCCTGGGTGCCGAAGCGGCGGAAGCGGTGGAAGCGGTGCAGCCAGGTGGCGTAATTGCCAGCGCCGTTGGTGAAGATCGCATCGTCGGGCAGGTTGGCCTCGATCCAGTCCATGACGCCCGACATCTGCAACGCGCCCGGGGTTTGCGGCCGGGCACCCGACCATGCCAGATAATCCTCATGGGCTTTGGCGGCAGCGCCGGCGCCTTTCAGCTCGGTCGGAGGCTGCAGGCCCTCGGCCGCCTTGCAGAAGGCGGCGGGGCTTGCGTGAATGGCAAGCGACGGCCGGTAGACGCGGCCGAGTTCCTCCGCGTCCGGATGGACATGCACCAGCGCCTGATCCGGCTCCGGGATATTCAGCAGCGAATAGGACTGGCTCGGCATCTCCGACAGGCGGCCGCCGACCAGCAGGATCAGGTCGGAGGCCCTGATCCGATCGGCGAGCTTCGGATTGAGGCCGATGCCCACGTCGCCGGCATAGTTCGGATGCAGGTTGTCGAACAGCATCTGCCGGCGGAAGGAACAGGCCACCGGCAGGTCGAAGCGCTCGGCGAAACGGGTGAACGCGGCGACCGCGTCCGCGGTCCATCGGCTGCCGCCGAGGATCGCGATGGGACGCTCCGCCGCCCACAGCCGTTTCTGCAGGTCGGCCATCAGGGTCAGCCCCGGGTGGGTCTCGACCTGGCGCCACGGTTCGGGCTGGGCGACGACCGCCTTCTCGACCAGCATGTCTTCGGGCAGGGCAAGCACGACGGGACCGGGACGGCCGGAGGTCGCCACGTGCCAGGCCCTTGAAATGAATTCCGGCACCCGGTCGGCCTGGTCGATCTCGGCGACCCATTTCGCCATGCCGCCGAACATCTGCCGGTAATCGACTTCCTGGAAGGCCTCGCGCTCACGCATGCCCCGTTCGATCTGGCCGATGAACAGGATCATCGGCGTGGAATCCTGGGCGGCCACATGAACGCCGGCGGCCGCGTTGGTCGCGCCCGGGCCCCGGGTGACCATGCAGATGCCCGGCCTGCCGGTGAGTTTGCCGTAGGTATCCGCCATCATCGCCGCGCCGCCTTCCTGGCGGCACACGGTCACCGCGATGTCGGCATCGCAAAGAGCGTCCAGCACGGCCAGGTAACTTTCGCCCGGAACGCAGAAGACACGTTCCGCGCCGTGAAGTTCCAATGCCTCTACGAGCAACTGACCGCCGGTCTTCGGTTGACTGTTCATTACCGCCCTCAAAGTCGATTTCCCTGTCCAGCGGAAAGCAGATCCGTGGAATTCCGGCTTCGTGTATAGCGCAGATCGGCAAGCCGGTGCAGGGCGCCGCACAGGTAATTTGGCAATGACTTCATTCCAGTGCGGAACAATGGGGCACACCCGCTCCCGAAACGGAAAAGGGCGGCCACGCATGGCCGCCCTTCCTGTTTCCCACCTGCGCCCGAGCGCGCAGGCGACCGGCTCAAAGCGCGGGAATACGCAGGACCTGACCGGGGTAGATCTTGTCCGGATCGGAGAGCATCGGCTTGTTGGCTTCGAAGATCTGCTGGTATTTGGCACCGTTGCCATAGGCCTTTTCGGCGACCTTCCAGAGCGTATCGCCTTTCACGACCGTGTGGAAGCTTGCTTCCGGTTCGCTGGAGGAGACGGAGATCTCCTCCTCGACCTTCGCGATTCCCAGAATGTTGCCGGCGGCAAGAATCAGCTTTTCGCGCGCTTCCTGCGTCGGGGCCGCGCCTGCGATCCTGACGGTATCGCCTGCCACTTCAACCTTGACGTCGCCGTCCAGACCGAGCTCGGCGACTTCCTTTTCAATTGCTTCCGCGCTCGATTCCGGCGCGTCATCATCGCCGAACAATTTCTTGCCCGCGTCCTTTACGAAATCAAAGAAACCCATGTCTTTTCCTTTTAAGCATGCATGCACGACCCCGGCCAATACATAAGGCAGGAGGCAAATTCACGTTACGGAATCATATTGCAGAATTACGACGCGTTCGGAAGCGGGTTTCCGGCACCATTCACAGAACGTCTCAACCAAAAGGCAGGACCGCAGGCACGGCGCGCTTCCCGATCCGCGTCCCCGGTCTATCGGATCCGGAGCACGTTCGGGAAGCCGCCGCTCTGGTGCGACCGGTGTGCGGATCAGCCCTTCCGCTTCACTTCAATCTTTTTGGTCTTCTCGTCCGTTTCCGCCCGGCGCGGCAGGACCACGGTCAGCACGCCGTTGTCCATGTGGGCCTCGACCCTCGCGGCGTCCGGCTCGAACGGCAGGGTCAGGACGCGGCGGAATGACCCGTAGCTGCGCTCGCTGACATAGCGATCCTTTTCATCGACGGTTTTTTCCGCCGTCTTCTCGCCCTTGATGGTCAGCGTCCGGTCGGAAACGGAGACGTCGATATCCTTTTCCGCAATGCCCGGCAATTCAGCCGTCAGTTCCAGACCCTTTTCCGTATCATGCACGTCGATTGCCGGAAACCCGGTCACGGACGAACCGGCGGCCGGCAGCTTCCTGCCGAAGTCCTGGAACAGCCGGTCCATCTCCTTTTGCAGGGACGTAAACGGGTTGTCGTCATTTCCCCATAGCGAAGGCAACAAACTGCTCATTTGAACACCTTTCCTAACCACATGATTCAAGCTGTCTTGCACCTGGCGGGGCGCGAACCGATCGGACCCCGGCCATTGTCGTTTTTACCCGACAACCGCGGCGTTTCGTTTGACCCACGTCAACCGGCAGCAGGTAAGGGCCCGCAATTGGGGCGCGCGAACGGTTCACCGCAAACAACGACGGGGCGCGGATTGCTCCGCGCCCCGTCAATCGAAATCAGCCAGAAAGGATCAGACGGGCTGAACCGTCACGACCTGGAACGTGTAGAGGTCGCCGTCCTCGTCCTTGATGGAGACATATTCCCCGGGCTGGAAGGCATGGGCGCCGAAGCGGTAGCCTGCCTCGTCGTCATCATCGCCCTCGATGTCATAGTGGAACGCCCAGGACCCGCCCGGCCGGTGGACCAGATGGCCGATTTCCTCTTCCTCTCCGCCCCAGAAACGGCGCACCCGGCAATGCTCGCGCTCTTTCTTCCACATACCCGCGTCGATGTGGCCGGTCTCGTCGAGCGGGGCGGTGAATTCGTAGCCATGGTGTGCCGAGCCTTGCGGAAACTCCTTGGTCCGGGCCAGATTCAGCCTGATCTTCCTCAAAGCCGGATATTCACTCATGACAGTCCTCCTTGAAATCATTCTGCCGTGACACTGACACAGCACTTAATTACATCATTGAGAAAGATCAAACGCTTGACGGCTTGCGTGCGGCAGTTTTCAACACAGGCACACACAAAGGGAACATCACGACCATGAAACCGGACACCATTCAGGAGCGTGTGTTTGCCTTTCTGGAAAGCCTGACGCCGGACGATACGTCCGGACTTCAGACGAAACGGATCGACACCCACGCCAACACGGTCGTCCTCTCAGGCTCCAGGGCCTACAAGGTCAAGCGGGCCGTGACCTTTCCCTTCCTGGACTATTCGACCCTCGCCCTGCGCAAGGAGGCCTGCGAGCGCGAGATCGTCTACAATTCCCGCTACGCCGGAAACCTCTACGTAAAAGCCGCCCCGATAACCGAGGAAGCCGACGGATCCCTGGCCCTGGACGGATCCGGAGAGCCGCTCGAGTGGGTGGTCGTCATGAACCGGTTTTCGCAAGGGGACGAACTGGACACCCTTGCCGATGCCGGACCGTTTTCCGACGGGCTCGCCGACGACCTGGCGGCCATGATGGTCGCCGCCCACGAGAATGCGCCGGAACGCGAGGCGGACGGGTTCATCGCCGAACTTAAGAGCTACGTGGAGCAGAACGCCGCCGCCTTCGCAGACCATCCGGAACTGTTTCCGCCGCAGGAAGCGGCCCATCTGACCGAGAGCGCCCGGCTCTGGCTGGAGCGGATCGGCGACCTGATCCGCTCCCGGGGGCGCCACGGCCTGATCCGCCTGTGCCACGGGGATGCGCACCTGCGCAACATCGTGCTCCAGGACGGCAGGCCGGTGCTGTTCGACGCGGTGGAATTTTCCGACGCCATCGCGACCGGTGACGTGCTCTACGACCTGGCCTTCCTGCTGATGGACCTGTGGGAGCGCGGGCAGAAGCGCGCGGCGAACCGGGTCTTCAACCGCTATTTCGACAAGGCGCGGCGCGAGACTGATATCGAGGGCCTCGCCGCCCTGCCGTTCTACCTGATGATGCGCGCCGCGATCCGGGCGAAGATCGCCGCCAGCGCGGCACTGAACCAGTCGGACAGCCGGGAGCGCGCCCGCCAGGAAGACCAGGCCCGGACCTACTTCCGTCACGCGCTCGAATTCCTCGATCCGCGCGACCCGGTCCTGACCGCCATCGGCGGGCTTTCGGGAACGGGCAAGACGACGCTTGCCTATGGCATCGCCCCGGAGATCGGCCGGGCGCCGGGGGCCCGGGTGCTTCGAACGGACGTCATGCGCAAGGCCCGGCTCGGGCTGGACGAGACGGAAAAGGCGCCGGCGGAGGCCTACACCCGGCAGGCGAGCGACGCGGTCTATGCGGCCATCGACCGGCAGATCCAGTCGGTGCTCGCCGCCGGACATTCGGCAATCTTCGACGCTGTCTTCGCGGACGAAAGCGAACGGGCCCAGGCGGAAACGGTCGCCGCCCGCGTGGAAGCGCGGTTTTGCGGGATATGGCTCACCGCGCCGGAAGAGGTCCTGAAGCAGCGGGTCTCGGCCCGTACGGCGGACGCTTCGGATGCGGATGCCGAGGTCGTCGCGCGGCAGCTTGCCTACGATCTCGGCGACATGACCTGGGCAACCGTCGATGCCTCGGGAGGCTTCGACGACACGCTGAAACGTGCGCAAGAGGCGCTGAACCGGTGCGGGGTGCTTCAGAATCCGTAGGCGCGCATGGCCGCGACGGCCGCGACCGCGAAGGCGACGGCGACAACCTCCTTGCGGATCCAGGCCATGAAGGCCGCGGATATGACCAGGCTCAGCATGACCGGCACGCCGCCCTTCAGGGCGATCGGCAGGATGGTGGAGACGATGATCGCGCCGGGCAGCGCCTCCAGCGCGCGACGGATCCTCGGCGTCAGCGGAATGCGGCCCATGATCCAGTAGCCGCCGGCGCGCATGGCATAGGTCACCAGCGTCATGCCGGTGATGGCGACAAGAAACATGCTATCGACGGCAAGGACGGCGTCAGTCATCCAGATATGCCCCCGCGATGGCGCCCGACACCGCACCGGTCAGGATGCCCCAGTAGCCGCCGAAGAAATACCAGGTCGCAATCGCCACCCCGCCGGCCACGGCCCAGCTCACCGTCTGCCGCCTGCCCTTCCACAGCGGCACCAGAAGGGCGATGAAGAAGGCCGGCATGATCACGTCGAGCCCCCACATCTTCGGGTCGGATACCAGGCTGCCGAGGAAGTAGCCGGGCATCACGGACAGGCTCCAGACGGTCCAGGTGAAGATGCCGCTGCCGAGATAAATCCCCCAGTCGCGCTCGCCCTCATTGTACTGGCGCAGGGTGAGCAGCCAGTTGATGTCGGTCAGCAGGAACAGCGCCGGATAGGTCCGGATGCCGGGCACCTGTCCGAGCCAGGGCCTGAGGCTTGCCCCGATCAGCAGCATGCGCATGTTGACGGCCGCCGTCACGCCGATCATCGCGAGCACCCCGGCCCAGGTCAGCGGGTCGCCGTAGACTTCCATGGCCACGAACTGGGACGCGCCGGCATAGACGAAGGAGTTGATCAGAAGCGTCTCGGCAAATGTCAGCCCCTTCTGCGCGGCGACCGTGCCGAAGGCGGCGCCGAAGGCGATCACCCCGGGCAGGATCGGCAGGCACAAAAGGGCGCCGCGCACACAGCCGCCGGTGGTCAGAGATATCCGTTGTTCCGTCATTCCGATTTCTGTCGTGAGGAAAGCCGGCGCAGGAAACCGGAGGAAGTCATTCCCACAATGGCCCGCGGGCCGGCCGCGGACCAATGAATTCTCGTGATCCGGTCATTCATGGCGCTGCTGAACGGATCCGCGCCGCTTGCACTGTGCCTTATAACAGCACGCCGTAAATCATGCGCAGGCCGGTGAAGCCGAGGAACAGGGCGAACACCAGCTTCAGCCTCGACGGATCGATCGCATGGGCGATCTTCGCGCCCAGAGGCGCGGCCAGGGTCGAGGCCGGAATGATCAGGATGAAGCCGATCAGGTTGACGTAGCCGAAGGAGAACGGCGGCCGGCCCGGCTCGCCCATGCCGAAATAGATCGACATCAGGGTGCCGGGAACGGCGATGATCAGCCCGATGGCCGCCGCCGTGCCGACGGCCTTGCGGATCGGGTAGTTGAACAGGGTCAGGGTCGGCACGCCGAGGGTGCCGCCGCCGATGCCCATCATTACCGAGATGCCGCCGATGACGAAACCGATCAGTTCCTTCACCGGGGACCCGGGCAGTTTCTCCGCCAACGCGGCCCCGTCCTTGCGGAACAGCATGTTGGCCGAGACCGCGAGCGCCACGATGCCGAAAACGAGGGTCAGGGCGCCGCCGGAGATGTTGCCGGCCAGCGTCGCGCCGGCGATCACGCCGAGGCCGATCGCCCACCACCAGCGTTTCAGCAGGTCCATGTCGACGCTGCCGCGCTTCCAGTGGGCGCGCGCCGAGGAGGTTCCGGTTGCCAGGATTGTGGCAAGCGAGGTTCCGACCGCCACATGCATCAGGACGGACGGATCGATCCTGAGCGCGGTGAACATGTAATAGAGCACCGGCACGATGACGATGCCGCCGCCCACGCCCAGAAGCCCGGCAACGATCCCGGCCACCAGGCCCGTCGCCAGGAGTGCCGCCGCCAGAAGCGCCAGCTCGAACATGCTGATGTCAGCCATTTGCTTTCCGATTCACAAGTTCCAGAAGTCGCGCGCACCATACAGGCGAGACCGGCCCGAACGCCAGCACACAGTACTGTTGCCGTTTCAGAACAAAAGGCGGGATTTGTTTCCGGTCGCGGCGATGCGGGTTGCAGCCGGGCGGAAATGCATCAATCCTGCCGGCCTCCGCCCTTATCCTGAGGACCTGCACCGTCATGCCCCATGTCTGAACCCCGGCTTGCGCTTTACACCTTCGGCCAGTTCGTTGCCCCTTATGAAAGCGAACAGATAAAGGGTTTCCGGGATGCCGAACCGCACGTTTTCGAAACGATCGGAAACGCCTCCGGTTTTCTCGGGCGGTCCGGCTATGACGATGACGTCGATCCGCCGTCTTGGGGGGAACAGGTGTTTCCCAGGTACTGGCAGGACAACGGCGACGGCTGGGCGCCGTCGACGCTTTCGCTCTGGAAGAACTTCGAGGCCGCGCTGGCCGCCTGCTATCACGGCCTTCACGGACAGGCGCTGAAGCGCGGGCGGGAGTGGAACGTCAAACCGGACGGCTGGCCGAACTACGTGGCATGGTGGGTGGCGGACGACCACCGGCCGGACTGGTCCGAGGCGGTCAGCCGCCTGGAACATCTCGGCGACCACGGCCCCTCGCCCAAAGCCTTCACCCTCAAATCGGTGTTCGGCCCGGACGGACAACCGGCGCGCGTCGACACGGGCAAGGTAAAGCGCCTCGCGGCGGTAAACGCGGCGCGGGCGGAGGGATAGGCATTTTTTGAAAAATGGTACAGACGGGTGGATTCGAACCACCGACCTTCGGAGCCACAATCCGACGCTCTAACCAACTGAGCTACGTCTGCAAAAGTCGAAGTGGCGCGGACCCTATTGGGTTCGGGCGCCCGTTTCAAGGGGGTCTTCTAACCGGCTTTCCGTCTGTCCACAAGCGGGAATTTTATCAAGAGCCCGCCTCAGGTCAGAACGAAATACGCACCGTCGCCGGGCAGCGCCAAACATAAAAAACGCCCCGGTACCTGGGTACCGGGGCGTTTTGTCATTTCAAGCGAAAGAGGCGCCTCAGGCGGCCTTGATTTCCTTGAAGGTCTTTTCGACGGCTTCCTTGACCGGAGCGGTCACGTCGGTGCCCAGCTTGGTCGCGAAGTCCTGCATGTCCTTGGTCTGGGAGCTCAGGGCGTCGAACTGCTGACGGGTAAAGGTCGACTGCAGTTCGATGGCTTCCGCGAGCGACTTGGCAGCCATAAGGTCCTTCATGAAGGAGAACGCAGCGTCCGTGTTCGCCTTGGCCGCGTCGACAGCCTTGTGGTTGAATTCGACGATGCCCTGGCGGGACGTTTCAAAGGTGTCTTCCATCAGGTCGGTCGCATCTTCGGCAGCCGTCTTCACCTTGGCATAGGTGTCGCGGGCCTGCTCGATGCTCTTTTCGGTCGCTTCACGGAAAGCAGCCGGGATTTCCATTTTCGGCATGGCGAAAGCCTCGAAGTTCGGGAATGCGAAGTCCGGACCAGCCTTGGTCGTCTTGGTGGAACGGGTCTTCGGCGCAGCCTTTGCCGTGGTCGTGTCAGTCATGATCTCATCTCCTAAATTTCCGGATGCGATCATCTACAATCTCGTGTCGCCCGCCGAACGTGTCGCGGCGGGCCCTGTCGTCATCCGCATCCCCTATATAGAGGACCCTTTGTTGCATTGCAACATATATTGCAGTGCACAATCGATTTTTCAGGAGATTTCAGCCGGTTTTTTGCTGCCGCATCCGCTCAAGGACTTGAAATTCCGGCTGAATTTCAGCGGCCCGGCCCGTGAAAAAATTCCAGGCCGTCAACCGATTGGCAAATGCGCCGGCCGACCCGGCGCATTCGGTCGTTATTGAAAGCAGCGGAAGCCGGGCTCGCGAGAGCCTCAGCCCTTCACGGACTTGGCCGCGTCCTGGGCCGCCTTGGTCGCCGTGTCGCTGATATCGCGGGCCTGTTCGCCGAGGGTTTCCATCTGGCTGCGCAGATAGTTCTGCTGCAGGGACATGATTTCTTCCATGTCCTTTGCCCGCACCATCTCCTGGGCAAACTTGAAGGCCGCGTCCACCTGCTCCTCGGCGAAGGTCAGCGCCTTGCGGTTCACGTCGGTTGTGCCCGACTGCACGGCGCTGGCGGAATCCTCCACCTTGGAGACGGCCTGCTGGGTGACGTTCATGAAATCGTCGAAGGCCTTGCGCGCCTGATCGACGCTCTTTTCGGCAAAATCACGCATCTGCTCGGGAATTTCGAAACCGTTCTTACCTGCCGCCATGGATCTGGTCCTCAATACTCGTGCCCTGTGAAAGCTCGCGCCCCGCGGACTCGCGCCACGTGGACCCGTGCCCTTTGGAAACCCCGGCCTGTGAAAACCGGGCCTTGTGCGAAACATCTCCCGCCGGGGCGGCGAGCTCGCAGATTCTGGTAGCACGGCGCGGCGGCAACGGCAAATCCGACAATGTCAGTTAACTACGCCTTCATTCGGGCGGCGTAAGACCTGTACTTGGCGTGGACGCTCCCGGCCTTTACCGGTATTAACGGGGAGTTTACCACTTTTCGGGTGCGGGGGCTCCTGACCGCCTGCCGACGTCTCTCGATCTCGCGTGGAGTTGAGCCTTGGACAACCAGCTGCAGACCTTCGTTGAGCTCAGCACGCTTCCGGCGCTGGCGGACCTGGCCGGCGACAAACGCGCGGCCTGGGTGTGGTCGGCCGACGGATCCCGGATCCTCTGGGCGAACGCGGCCGGGGCCGCCTTTTTTTCCGTCCGCGACGTCGCCGGACTTTTCAGGCTGAGCGGCCTGGCGCGCTCGCCCGCGCGGCCGCACATCGCCCGCATCGCGACCTCCGGCGACACGGAACGCATGAGCATCGACCGGCTCCGGTTCTACCGGGGCCTGCGCGTCCTGCTTCTGACCTGCCAGTGCCAGCGGCTGGAGCTGCCGGACGGACAGGAAGCCGCCCTGATCGTTTGCGGCGACACGGGCCTCGCGCTCACAGAGCCGGCCCTTCCCGCCTTCCTGGACCTGCTGGCGGGAAACAGCCGGAGCGCCTTCCTGATCGGGCCGGATGGCGGAGTGTCTGCTCAAAGCGGCGACATGACCGGAGCGCCCGAGACCGGGGTGCCTGAAACCGGGGTGCCTGAAACCGGGGCTCTGGAAGGTTCCGAAACCGTCCGGTTCGCGCCCGTGCGGGCGGAAGACGGCTATCACGATGCCGCGCTGTTCCGCCTCGATCCGTCGGGCATGGTGGCGCTTCTCGAAAACGAAATCCTTGAGGACATGCCGGCCGACGGGGACGAGACCAACGCCCTGCCCGGGCCATCGACCGGAGAGGCAGCCGCCGAGGAAACCGGCGCGGAGGACGGCCGGGAGGACGCCGGCGACCGGGACCTCTGGGTGCGGGCCCAGGACATTTTCGAGGACGAGGCGGACGAGGACGGTGACGCCGGAGAACACGCCGCCGAAGCACCTGAAGAAAAAACACCTGAAGAAGAGACCGGGGAACACACCGCCGGGCCTGTTCCGGCGGAACCCGTCAAAGGAGAACAGGAGCCTGGGGAACAGGTCACTGGGGAACAGGTGACTGGCGAACCGGGAAAAACGGAACCCGCGGAAACGGCACCGGCAAGGACCGCGGAAGACGGCTTCCGCTTCGCCGCCCGGCGCAGGCCGGTTCGCTTCGCCTGGCAGATGGACATCGACCAGCGGGTCACCTTCATCTCGGACGAGTTCGCCGATACGATGGGGCCGGCGGCGGCCGACATCGTCGGCAGGACCTGGGCCGAGATCGCCGAAACCTTCCGGATCGACCAGGACGGCAAGATCGCGAAAGCGCTCGACCGGCGCGACACCTGGAGCGGCAAGACCGTCAACTGGCCGGTTTCCGGCGCGGCTCTGAGGGTTCCCGTCGACATGGCCGCGCTGCCGGCTTTCAACCGGGACCGGGCGTTCGAGGGCTATCGCGGCTTCGGGGTCTGCCGAAGCGCGGATGTCATCGAGGATCCGGACGGTCCGTTGCTGGCGGCCGTTCTGCCGGTGGCGGAGGCTTTGCCAGAGGCCGGGGCGGGCGAAGCGGAAACGTCGCCTGCCGATGAAGCGGAGACCGGCGGCGCCGTGGCCGAAGCCCCGATAGTCGAAGCCCCGGAAGCGGAAGCTCCGGAAACCGAAGCCGAGGAAACCGAAACCCCGGGAGCCGAAGCCCCCGAACTCGAAGCCCCGGAACTCGAAGCGCCGGAACTCGAAGCCCCGGCGATCGAGACGCCTCAAGCCGGAGCCGAGGATCAGCCCGCGGCGGAACCTGCCGAAGAGGCTGCCGCCGAACCGGCTTCCTCCGAAGAAGAGACGGCCGCCGATGCGGAAGGGCCGGCCGAGGAAGAGACCGGGCCCGAACAGTCGGCGGCGGAAACCGATGTTGTCGCCGAGGCCTCCAGGCCTGACGCCTTTTCCGGCGACAACTCCCTCGGCACCAGCGTTGCGGCCCTTGTCGAAGGCCTGACGCCGCGCACGGAAGAAGCGCAGGCGGAAACGCCGGAGGCGGAGGAAGCGGACGCCGGGGTCCTCCAGGCCGGCGAAGCGAAGCCGAAGGACGGGGAAGCGCTTCAGGACAACGATGAGGAGCCCGCGGAGGCGGCGGAACCCGTCCTTGTACAGGCGGCGGAAGACGAGCGCCCGGCCGAAACCGAAGCGGCGGTTTCGGAGGATGTCCCGCAGGACCTCAGCGAAGACGAAACGCCTGCCGCCACCGGCGCGGACAGCGAACCTTCCGGAATTACCGGCCCGTCCCCTCTGAAGCCCGCCGAAATCGAGACCGCGGTCAAGACGCTTGCCAGAACCTATGAGGCGAAACGCAAGCAGATGTCCGACCTCAGCCGTCTCGCCATCGAGGAGGGAACGCCGGCCCCGAAACAGGAAGAAGTACCGGACAAAGAACCGGAAACGGTCGCAATCACGCCCGTGGAGGAAAAACCGTCCGAGCCGGTTTCCGCCGGTACGGAGGACATCCCCCAGGACGTCGAAGAGGCAATCGAACCCACGGGTGACGCGGACGAGGAACGCCAGTTCTTCGACGAGACCGCGGCCTTCAAGGAAGTCGAACTCGATCTTGGCCTCGACGGGGACAGACCGGCAAAGGACAAGGGCGGGTCCTCTCAGCTGACCCTGGTCACGGGTGATGAACCGGCAGCGGAACCGCCGTCGCCCGCGGCCGCGCCGGATCAGGACGGCGACCACAAGGTGGTTCGCCTGACCGGCCGCAGCAGGCCGCGCCTGGTGCCGGTCGACACGTCCGGATTGTCCAAGCCGGAACGGGAGGCTTTCCGCAAGATCGCCGAGGCTCTCGGCGCAAGGCTGGAAGGCGATTTCGACGAGGAGGGCTCCGCGGAGGAAGCCGCCGCATCGGAAACCGGGCGGCATGCGGGCGCGGAACGCCCCGCCGGTCCGCTCGACCCGCGCCTGCTCGACCGGCTGCCGATCGGCATTGCCATCGCCAGCGACCGCGAGGTGCTCTACGCCAACGACACGCTGCTCGACCTGCTCGGCTATCCGGACCTGACCGCGCTCGGCGAGGCGGGCGGCCTGGAAGCTGTCTTTGCGGACCACACGGAAGGGAACCTGCCGGACGCGGAGGGCATGGACGGCGTGGTCGACGGGATGCTGAAGGTCCGGCTGGCCGGCGGCGGCGCCCGGGCCGTCGACGCCCGCATGCATGCCGTTCCCTGGAACGGCGGCCGGGGCCTTATGATTTCCATTACCGAGCGGCCGAAAAAGCCGGCCGTGGCGGTTGCCGCAGCCGCTCCGCAAGAGGAGTCGCAGGAGCTCAAGAAGGCGCAGGCGCTGATCGCGGAAATGGACACCATCCTGGAAACGGCCACGGACGGCGTCCTCGTCATCGACGTGCACGGCACGATCACGAAGGCGAACCGCTCGGCGGAAGCGCTGTTCGGCGCCAGCCGGACCGACATCGAAGGCGCGCCGCTCACCGACTATCTCGCCCCGGAAAGCCATCGCGCGGCGCTGGACTACCTGGACGGACTGTCCCGAAACGGGGTGGCCAGCATTCTCAACGACGGCCGTGAGGTTCTGGGACGGGTGTCCGGCGGCGGCCTTATCCCGCTGTTCATGACCATCGGACGGATCACGTCCGGCAACGGTGAGGCCAAGTTCTGCGCGGTGCTGCGCGACATCACCCACTGGAAAAAGGCCGAGGAGGAACTCACCCAGGCCAAGCGCCAGGCGGAAAACGCCAGCTCCCAGAAATCGGACTTTCTCGCCAAGATCAGCCACGAGATCCGCACCCCGCTGAACGCGATCATCGGCTTTTCGGAAGTCATGATGGAAGAACGCTTCGGTGCCATCGGCAACGACCGCTACAAGGAATACCTGAAGGACATCCGCACCTCCGGCTCGCATATCATGAGCCTGATCAACGACCTTCTGGACCTGTCCAAGATCGAGGCCGGCAAGCTGGACCTGAGGTTCTCCGCCGTATCCGCCAATGACGTCATCAACGAATGCGTCGCGCTGATGCAGCCGCAGGCGAACCGCGAACGGGTGATCATCCGCGCCAGCCTGCCGGATTCAGTGCCGAGCGTGGTTGCCGATCCCCGCTCCATGCGCCAGATCGTGCTCAACCTGCTGTCCAACGCCATCAAGTTCAACAAGTCGGGCGGCCAGGTCATCGTTTCCACCGCGCTGGAGGACACCGGCGAGGTTTACTTGCGCGTGCGCGATACCGGAACCGGCATGTCGGCGAAGGATCTGGCGGCGGCCCTGGAACCGTTCCGCCAGGTTCACACCGCCCGCCACGGCGGCGGCACCGGCCTGGGCCTGCCGCTCACAAAGGCGCTGGTCGAGGCCAACCGGGCGAATTTCCACATCGATTCCACTCCGGGCCAGGGTACCCTGGTGGAAATCTCGTTCCCGTCCCAGCGCGTGCTGGCCGAATAGGCGGAACCCCATGTCCCCTCTGATCCAGGTCGGTACCGACATCCGGATCGCGGAGGGCGACATCGCCTCCTACTCCGGTTTTCCCTATCCGACCCGGAACAGGTGATCATGGCTCATGGAGAGCGGCGGAAGGCCGACGGACATGACTTTCTGAACGGGGTCTTCAACTGTATCCGGTCCGGAGGCCGGGCTTAAACAGGAGTTTTAAACTCCTGTTTTTGCTCGCAAATCCCTAAAACCGGAGTCTGAAACTCCTGTTACTTTTGAATCATTCTAAACTATTGATTTTAAAAGACTTATTGACTTAACGTCAGTCTCACCCCATAGTCCCGGCGGCCAGAAAACCAACGTACAGCCGTCGGCGCGGCGGCTGTGCAAGGAACATCCGGCGGTCAGCCGAACGCGGGATGTTTCCCCACATGCAATGCGTTCAACCTCGGACATTCGGGAGGATGTCCGCAGATCTCGAGAGACGACAAAGATGAAAAAGAACCTGTGTGCCGTTTCGGGCGCTATCGCGCTTGCCACGTCCCTTCTCTCCGCCGCTCCGGCGCTCGCCGACGGCGAGGTCAATATCTATTCCTACCGCCAGCCGTTCCTGATCCAGCCCCTGCTGGATGCCTTCACGGAACAGACCGGCATCAAGACCAATGTGGTGTTCTCCAACAAGGGCCTGGGCCAGCGGATCGCGGCGGAAGGCCAGAACTCGCCCGCCGACGTCATGATGACCGTCGACATCGGCCGCCTCGACGGCGCCAAGGGTCTGGATATCGCCGCGCCGATCGAGTCGGCGGTCGTTTCCGAAAACATTCCGTCGGAATTCCGCGACCCCGACGGTCTGTGGGTCGGCCTGACGAGCCGCGCGCGCATCATCTACGCCTCGAAGGACCGGGTCGAACAGACGACCATCACCTATGAGGAACTGGCGGACCCGAAATGGAAGGGCCGCATCTGCACCCGCTCCGGCCAGCATGATTACACCATCGGCCTGATCGCTTCGATGATCGCCCACCACGGCGAAGAGGAAGCGGAAAAATGGCTGGAAGGCGTGCGCGACAACCTTGCGCGCAAACCGGCCGGCAATGACCGCGCCCAGGTGAAGTCCATCTATGCCGGCGAATGCGACATCGCGCTCGGCAACACCTACTACATGGGCAAGATGGAAACCAACGACAAGGAACCGGAACAGAAGGACTGGGCGGCCTCCGTGCGGATCCTCTTCCCGAACACGGAAGATCGCGGCAGCCACGTGAACCTGTCCGGCGTGGTCTTGATGAAACACGCTCCGAACCGGGACAATGCGCTGAAGCTGATCGAGTTCCTGACCTCTCACGGCGCCCAGGAAATCTACGCGGAGACCAACTTCGAATATCCGGTCACGCCGGGCGTTGCCGTGTCCGAGCGGGTCCAGTCCTGGGGAACCCTGCAGCCGGACAGCCTGCCGCTCAGCGACGTTGCCAAATACCGCAAGGCCGCCAGCGAAATGGTCGACCGCGTCCGCTTCGACGAGGGTCCGGAAAGCTGACCCCCGGACCGTTGGTCTATTGCGAAAATCACAGTCTCCCCGTAGTCACCCGGCCAAGCGAAAGCGCGAGCCGGGGGCGGGGAGGCACTTCTTCTCTCTCAGGCCGTCATCCCAGACAAGTGAGGCTCGGCCGAACGCCGATCTGGGATCCAGCTGACAGCCCGAGCGCGGGCGAGGACCGCTATCAATAGAAAGCAGGACGCGCTTACGCGCGGCTGATGTCCGGATTCCAGATCTGCACGCAGCTTCGCTGCGCTTGTCTGGAATGACGGTGTCGGAAATCGGGCATTGGCAACAGACTCAGGCACCGCGCCTTTTGCATTTCCGTGACAGTCCCGCTAACTAGTTCCTGAACAAACAACAAGCAGACCCATCGGTGCAGCCGGAGACTGACGGCCCTTGACAACATCCACCTCCGAACGCGGCTGGCAATTCGGTGCACTCGTGGTGGCCGCCCTGGTTCTGCTGCCGCTCGCCTCTATCATCTGGATCGCGCTGACGCCCGCCGGCGAGGTCTGGGGGCATCTGCTGGAGACCGTTCTGCCGCACTCGCTCAGGACGACCGTGCTGCTGATGCTCGGGGTGGGGCTGACGACGGCTGCGACCGGCATCGGCACGGCCTGGCTCACCACCATGTGCCGCTTTCCCGGCCAGAAGCTGATGGACTGGGTCCTGCTGATCCCGCTCGCGGTGCCGACCTATATCATCGCCTTCGCCTATGTGGAGGTGCTCGACTATACCGGACCGGTCCAGTCCGCCCTTCGCGCCCTGTTCGGGTTCCAGACCTCCCGGGACTACTGGTTCCCGGAAATCCGGTCGCTGGGCGGCGCCATCTTCGTCATGGGGTCCGTGCTCTACCCGTATGTCTACCTGACCACGCGGGCGAGCTTCCTCATTCAGTCCGCCTCCATCCTGGACGTGTCACGCACGCTCGGCGCCTCCCCGTTCCGGCTGTTTTTCCGCATCGCCCTGCCGCTCGCCCGTCCGGCGGCCGCCGTCGGCGTGTCGCTTGCGCTGATGGAATGCCTCAACGACATCGGCGCGGTGACCTTCTTCGGCGTCAAGACCCTGACCTTTTCCGTCTACGACACCTGGCTCAACCGCTCCAGCCTCGGCGGCGCGGCACAGCTGGCGCTCGCCATGCTGGTCATGGTGTTCGCGCTGTTGTGGGTGGAACGCTTCGGCCGGCGGAAACAGCGCTTCGACCAGGGCGGCAGCAAACACCGGCAGCCCGCCCGCTTCGACCTGACCGGATGGCGGGCGGCGGGCGCGTTCCTGCTCTGCTTTTTGCCGGTGCTGGCCGGCTTCGTGATACCGGGGCTCCTGCTGGCGGACCGCGCCAGCCGCCGGCTGGACGACATTTTCGGCGACACGTTCCTGAGCGCCATGTGGAACAGCCTGAGCCTGGCATCGATCGCGGCGGTGATGACGGTCATCGTCAGCGTCGCGCTCGCCTATTCCCTGCGGCTGAAGAATGTGCCCATGCTGCGCTTCGGCGTGCGCCTGGCGTCGATCGGCTATGCCATTCCCGGCACGGTGCTTGCCGTCGGCATCCTGGTGCCGCTGGCCGCCCTGGACAATTTCATTGACGGACAGATGAAATCCCTGTTCGGCATCGGTACCGGCCTGTTGCTGCTGGGCAGCGGAACCGGTCTGATCTATGCCTATATGGTCCGTTTCCTAGCCGTCTCCTACGGACAGGTCGAGGGCGGGTTCGGCAAGATCTCGCCGCATCTCGACATGGCCGCAAGAACGCTGGGGCGGACCGCGACCAGGACCCTCACGCAAGTCCATCTGCCGATCATCCGTCCGGTTCTGCTGTCGGCGCTGCTCCTGACCTTCGTCGATTGCATGAAGGAACTGCCGGCGACGATCCTGCTCAGGCCCTTCAACTTCGAAACCCTGGCAACCACGGTGTTCGAGGCCGCCTCGCGCGAGGCCTTCGAGGACGCGGCCCTGCCGTCGCTTGCCATCGTTCTCGTCGGCCTCCTGCCGGTGATCTATCTGGCACAGACGAGCGCATCGTCGTTCAGAACCAGGATTTCAAAACGCCAGCGCAGCCTTGCCTCCTGAGTCGGGTGCAGGCGTTATAAGCCACCGGTGTTGTTGACAAGCGGCGGCGTCCGTTCCTCTATCGGGACGGACCGAGGAGCGAACCGGTGAACGGCATGGAAAAAAAGCATCAAATCAATCTCTGGTACGCGTTCGCCGCGATCATGGCGCTGTTCGTGTTCCAGAGCTGGTGGGAGACCTACAAGACGGTCGAGCCGATCCCCTACAGCCAGTTCGAACAGTATCTGAAAGACGGCAAGATCGACGAGATCGCGATCAAGGAAAACACCATCGAGGGCAAGTTCCGCGAGCCGGTCAACAACAAGGACTATTTCGTCACGACCCGGGTGGACCTGCCGCTGGCCGACCAGCTGGCGAAATACAACGTCAAGTTCACCGGCGTGATCCAGTCCACGTTCCTGCGCGACCTCCTGTCGTGGATCCTGCCGATGCTGCTCCTGTTCGGCCTGTGGGCGTTCTTCATCCGCCGGATTGCGGAGAAACAGGGGCTCGGCGGCATGATGACCGTCGGCAAGTCCAAGGCCAAGGTCTATGTGGAACGCGGCATCGAGACCACCTTCGACGATGTCGCCGGCGTCGACGAGGCCAAGCGCGAACTGCAGGAGGTGGTCGATTTCCTGCGCGATCCGAAGTCATACGGCCGCCTGGGCGCCCGGGTGCCGAAGGGCATCCTCCTGGTCGGGCCTCCCGGAACGGGCAAGACGCTGCTGGCACGGGCGGTCGCCGGCGAGGCCAATGTGGCGTTCTTTTCCATTTCCGGTTCCGAATTCGTGGAAATGTTCGTCGGCGTCGGGGCCGCCCGCGTCCGCGACCTGTTCGAACAGGCGCGCAAGGCCGCACCCGCGATCATCTTCATCGACGAACTCGACGCGCTCGGCCGTGCCCGCGGCTCGAACCCGCTGGTGGCGAATGACGAGAAGGAGCAGACGCTGAACCAGTTGCTCAGCGAACTCGACGGCTTCGACCCGTCGGTCGGCACGATCCTGCTGGCAGCCACCAACCGCCCGGAAATCCTCGACCCGGCCCTGTTGCGCGCCGGCCGTTTCGACCGGCAGGTGCTGGTCGACCGGCCGGACAGGAAGGGCCGCCGGGCGATCCTCGACGTTCATGTGCCGAAGATCCGGCTCGATCCGGAAACGGACCTGGATCAGGTCGCCCAGCTGACGGCCGGTTTCACCGGCGCGGACCTTGCCACGCTCGTCAACGAGGCCGCGCTGATGGCGACCCGCAGAAACGCGAACTCGGTGACGCTTGCCGACTTCACCGAGGCGATCGAACGGGTCATCGCGGGTCTGGAAAAGAGAAGCCGGGTCCTGTCGGAGAAGGAACGCAAGACCGTCGCCTATCACGAGATGGGCCATGCGCTGGTCGCCGCCAACCTGGAAGGCGTCGACCCGGTGCACAAGGTGTCCATCATCCCGCGCGGCATCGGCGCCCTGGGATACACCATCCAGCGGCCGACCGAAGACCGCTTCCTGCTGTCGACCACGGACCTGGAAAACCGGATGACCGTTCTGATGGGCGGACGGGCGGCGGAAAAGCTGATTTTCGACAAGATCTCGACCGGCGCCTCCGACGACCTGCAGAAGGCCACCGAAATCGCCCGCGAGATGGTGGCCCGCTACGGCATGGACGCGACCCTGGGCCACCGGATCTACGCCCAGCAGCGCCAGCAGTTCATGGGCCAGCCGGTGGCGGACATGGTCGACATTTCCCAGGAGACCATGCGCGAGGTCGACCTCGCCATTCGCGAGCGCGTGGAGACCGCCTTCGACAATGCAACCGATATCCTGAAGAGCCACATGACCGATCTGGAGACGGGCGCCGAACTTCTCCTGAAGAACGAGACCATCACGAGCGAGGACTTCCCGGCGATCAGCCCGGCTTCGAAGCGGCAGACCGGCGAGACCGAAGCGGCGCAGTAGGGCGCCATACCCTCTCCATCGTCATCCCGGCCAAGCGCAGCGCGCGCCGGGACCGGGGAGCCACTGACGCTCCTTCCGGCCGTCCCCCCGGGCGAACGTAGTGAGACCCCGGGCCTACTCGTTCCCAGAGCCGCTGTTGCCTTGATCAAAGCTGCCGCAAGTAGCCTTGCGAGTAGGCCCCGGATCAAGTCCGGGGTGACGGTTGTGCAAGGAGCAAGGGCGTGCCCGCTCCGTCATTCCAGACAAGTGAGACGCAGTCGAGCGCTGATCTGGAATCCAACTGACAGTTCGAGCGCAAGCGAGGGCCGCTTTTTACAAAAATCAGGACGCGCTCACGCGCGGCTGATGTCCGGTTTCCAGATCTGCACGCAGCATTGCTGCGTTTGTCTGGAATGACGGGCGGAAGGAAAACATCGCCTCACAAAAAAAGCCCGCCGAAACCGGCGGGCCTTCTTATTTCTCATCAAAGCACGAAAACTCAGACGATGGTCGCTTCCGTCTTGGACTTGACCTCTTCCACGGTCACGTCCGGCGCCAGCTCGACGATCGACAGGCCGTGCGGGGTGACGTCGAAGACGCCGAGGTTGGTGATGATCCGGTCGACGCAATGCACGCCGGTGAGCGGCAGGGTGCATTCCTTCAGGAGCTTCGGATCGCCGGCCTTGGAGGTGTGATCCATGATCACCACCACGCGCTTGACGCCGGCCACCAGGTCCATGGCGCCGCCCATGCCCTTGACCATCTTGCCCGGGATCATCCAGTTGGCCAGGTCGCCCTTTTCGGAGACTTCCATGGCGCCCAGGATGGACAGGTTGATGTGGCCGCCGCGGACCATGGCGAAGCTGTCGGCGGACGAGAAGAAGCTCGTCTGCGGCAGTTCGGTGATCGTCTGCTTGCCGGCGTTGATCAGGTCGGCGTCGATTTCGTCCTCGGTCGGGAACGGACCCATGCCGAGCATGCCGTTTTCCGACTGAAGCGTCACATGGACGCCTTCGGGAATGTAGTTGGATACCAGCGTCGGGATGCCGATCCCGAGGTTGACATAAAAGCCATCCTGCAGCTCCTGCGCAGCCCGCTTGGCCATTTCGTCACGTGTCCAGGCCATTGTCGTTTCTCCTCAACTCGTTCAGGCTTCGCGCGTGGTGCGCTTTTCGATGCGCTTCTCGTGGGTGCCGACAATGATGCGGTCCACGAAGATCCCCGGCGTGTGGATGTGGTCCGGATCGAGGCTGCCGGTCTCCACCAGCTGCTCGACCTCGACCACGGTCACCTTGCCCGCGGTTGCCATCATCGGATTGAAGTTGCGGGCGGTCTTGCGGTAGACGAGGTTGCCTTCGCTGTCCGCCTTCCAGGCCTTCACGAGGGAGACGTCGGCGACCAGGCCGGTCTCCATGATGTAGGTCTCGCCGTTGAAGTCCTTGTGCTCCTTGCCCTCGGCGATCAGTGTGCCGACGCCGGTCTTGGTGTAGAAGCCCGGGATCCCGGCGCCGCCGGCGCGGATGCGCTCGGCCAGGGTGCCCTGCGGGTTGAATTCCAGTTCCAGTTCGCCGTTCAGGTACTGTTTCTCGAAGGTGGCGTTCTCGCCGACGTAGGAGGAAACCATCTTCCTGATCTGGCGGGTCTGGAGCAGCAGCCCGAGACCGAAATCGTCGACACCGGCATTGTTCGAAATGGCGGTGATGTCCTTTGCGCCTGAATCCCGCAGCGCGGTGATCAGGTTTTCCGGAATGCCGCACAGACCGAAACCGCCGGCCATGATGGTCATCCCATCAAACGCCAGTCCTTCCAGCGCAGCGGCTGCGTCCGGATATATCTTGTTCATACCAATCTCCCAGAAGACTCCATGGCAGGATTCCGGCAATTGACCGCAGGCGGCGCCCGCCGTCAAGGCCTCCTTCGCGGTTGCGAAAGGCGCCGGCTGGAAAAATCAGTCCTCACCGGGATTTACCATTTCCGCTTTTTGGGCCCGCCAGGCGCCGGATTGGCGGCAAAGCCGCATTTTAACGACGGCGCGTTATGGTATGTAATGACTTAACATGCCGATTGATCCGTAGTCCCGAGGGCCCCGAGAGCTTGTTGTGATCCAGTTCCTGTCGACCATTTCCAAGATCGCACTGGCCTCACTGATCGTCGGCGCCGTCCTGACCTTCTTCAATATCAATGCGGAGACGATCCTGAGCACCGTCGGTCTCAGCCCGATGCAGCTGTGGATCTACCTGCAGCTGTTCATCGACTGGGCCGTTCCCAACATCGTGCTCGGCGCCTTCATCGTGGTGCCGGTCTGGCTCCTGATCTACATCGGCCGCCCGCCGAGGGCGTGAAGCGGATTGTGACCGGCAAGCTCTCCTCGTGTTCGGTGTCATCACCCGGCGCAGTCCGGGTGATGACAGTGTGTTGAACCCCATACACTTAAAATCTGAACCGTTGCCGGCAACTGCAGGGGAAGGCCTAGTCCGCGCCGAAGGCGGCGCGCTCGTCCTGTTCGCGCTGGATCTGCTGGCGCTTGCTGGCGATTGACGCGGCGATTACGCCGATCGTCACCAGGCAGACCAGGATGGTGCAGACCGCGTTGATTTCCGGCGTCACGCCGAGGCGCACCTGGGAATAGATCTTCATCGGCAGGGTGGTCGCGCCGGGCCCGGTGGTGAAGCTCGCCACAACCAGATCGTCGAGCGACAGGGTGAAGGCCAGCATCCAGCCGGCGATCACACCGGGCAGGATGATCGGCAGGGTGATCAGGAAGAAGGTCTTGGCGGGCGGGCAGCCGAGATCCTCCGCCGCCTCCTCGACGCTCTTGTCGAAGCCGACGAGGCGCGACTGGACGACCACCGCCACGTAGCACATGGCGAAGGTGGTATGGGCGAGCATGACCGTCCAGAAGCCGCGGGTCTGGTCCATGGCGACGAACAGGAGCAGCAGCGACAGGCCGAGGATCACATCCGGCATCACCAGCGGCGCGAAGATCATTCCCGAAAACAGCGAGCGGCCGCGGAAGCGGCCGGACCGGACCAGGACAAGTGCCGCCATGGTGCCGAGGACGGTTGCCAGCGAGGCGGACAGGAACGCCACCTTGAGCGTGACCCACGCGGCCGACAGCAGCTGGTCGTTCTTCAGAAGTTCGCCGTACCATTTGGTCGAGAAGCCGCCCCAGACGGTGACCAGTCGGGACTCGTTGAAGGAGAAGATCACCAGGAGCACGATCGGCAGGTAGAGGAACGAAAAGCCGAGCACGATGGAGGTGACGTTGAACCAGGTGGGACCGTTTCTCATGCGTCCTTCTCCGCCATTTTCTGCTGCTGGTTCTGGAACAGAACGATCGGGACCACCAGGAGCAGGAGCAGGATCACGGCAACGGCCGACGACACCGGCCAGTCCCGGTTGGCGAAGAACTCCACCCAGAGGGTCTTGCCGATCATCAGCGTGTTCGATCCGCCGAGCAGATCCGGGATCACGAATTCGCCGACCGCGGGAATGAAGACCAGGAAGCAGCCCGCGATGACGCCCGGCAGGGACAGCGGCAGGGTGATCTTCCAGAACGCCTTCCAGGCCGGGCAGCCGAGGTCCTCGGCCGCCTCCAGCAGGCTTTCGTCCAGCTTTTCCAGGTTCGCATAGAGCGGCAGCACCAGGAACGGCAGGTAGGAATAGATGATGCCGATATAGACCGCGATGTTGGTGTTCAGGATGACGAGCGGCTGGTCGATGACGCCGAGCCAGAGCAGAACCTGGTTGAGCAGCCCCTCGTTCTTCAGGATGCCGATCCAGGCGTAGACGCGGATCAGGAAGCTGGTCCAGAACGGCAGGATCACCAGCATCAGAAGCGTCGGTCGCCAGGCCTTCGGACTACGGGCCATGCCATAGGCGATCGGGTAGCCGACCAGGAGGGTCAAAAGGGTCGATGTGCCCGCGATGACCACGCTCGACAGGTAGGACTTCCAGTAAAGCGCGTCCTCGGTCAGCCAGATATAGTTGTCGAAGGAGAACCGGGACAGGTTGCCCCAGAACTCCCGCCATCCGGCCGCGACATCGAAGGTCGGCAGATAGGGCGGGATCGCGATCGCCACTTCGGACAGCGATATCTTGAAGACGATGAAGAAAGGCGCCAGGAAAAACACCAGCAGCCAGACGTAGGGCACGGCGATCAGCAGCCTGCCGCCGATGCTCCGCTTCGGTTTGCCGGAGGTCTCGATGCTCATGGTCGCGTCACCATTTTGTTTTGCGAAGCCATCTTTCCTCCGTCATTCCGGACCGCGTGGTGCGGCAGCACCATCGCGAAATCCGGAATCCAGCTGACAGTGCGAGCCGCGGCGAGCTCCGCTTTCAAGAGGGGAAGCGGCGCGCTAACGCGCGACTGATATCCGGATTCCAGATCGGCACGCAGCTTCGCTGCGCTTGTCTGGAATGACGAGATGACTTCAGCCATGCCACCCATAGTCCCCTCCTTCCCGGCTCCGCCCGTCACGATGTCAGGATCACGCCGGCGTCGCCATCCCAGGACAGGACGACCTGCTCATCCCAGGAAATCGGACGCTCGACGAGGCGCGTGACATTGGCGACCGTGGACCGCAACGTGTGATCCTGACCCACCTTGGCGTGGAAGATGGAGACATCGCCGAGATAGGCAATGTCCCAGACGACGCCGCCGGTCGCGTTGACCTTGTCCTGCGGTTCCTCGCCAAGCGCGATCCGGATCTTTTCCGGGCGGATCGCATACCAGACGGTGTCGCCGACACGCGCATCAATCTGCTGGGAGGTTTCGATCCGGAAGTCCTCGGCGACCGCGTGCAGCCTGGTTCCGGCCGCGCTTGCCTCCAAGACCTTCGCCTCGATCAGGTTCACATCGCCGATGAAGTCGGCCACGAAGCGGGAATTGGGCGTTTCGTAGATTTCCGAAGGCGTGGCGACCTGCACGATCTCGCCGGCATCCATGACCGCGATCCGGTCCGCCACGGTCATCGCCTCTTCCTGGTCGTGGGTGACGATCATGAAGGTCATCTTCAGGCTTTCCTGAAGGGCGGTCAGTTCGAACTGGGTTTCCTCGCGCAGCTTCCGGTCGAGGGCGCCGAGCGGTTCGTCGAGTAAGAGCACCTTCGGTTTCTTGGCAAGAGACCGGGCGAGCGCCACGCGCTGGCGCTGGCCGCCGGAAAGCTGGTGCGGCTTGCGCCGGGCGAAGGGCTGCAGCTTGGTCAGCCGGAGCATTTCCTGCACCCGTTCCTCGATATCCGCCCTGGGCATGCGGTCCTGCTTCAGGCCGAAGGCGATGTTCGCCTCCACGGTCATGTGCGGGAACAGGGCATAGGACTGGAACATCATGTTGGTCGGGCGGCGGAACGGCGGAACGCCGGCCAGATCCTGGCCGTCCAGAAGGATCTGGCCTTCCGTCGGCGTCTCGAAGCCGCCGAGCATGCGCAAAAGGGTGGTCTTGCCGCAACCCGATCCGCCCAGCAGCGCAAAGAACTCGCGCTCGTAGACCTTCAGGCTCAGATTGTTGACGGCGGTAAAATCGCCGAACCGCTTGGTGACATTCCGGAACTCGATGAACGGCACCGCACTGGCGTCATTCCAGGGCGCGAACACGCGGCGCACCGGACCGGTCGGTTTCTTGGCCAAACTCCTGCCCCCGATATTACATCCCCGAAATGGACAGGGCCCGCAAACTGCAGGCCCTGTCCGGAGGCGTGTTACTGACCGCTCTTGACCGCTGTCCAGATGCGGGTCACCACCCGGTTCACTTTCGGCGGGTAAGCCGTCACCGTGTAGAGGTTCTGAAGCGTCTCCTCGCTCGGGTAGATCGCCGGATCGCCGATCACGTCCTCGTTCAGGAACTGCTGCGAGGCCTTGTTGCCGTTGGCGTAGTAGACATAGTTCGATGCCTTGGCCATGACTTCGGGGCGCATGATGAAGTCCAGGAACTCGAGCGCTTCCGCCTTGTGCGGCGCATCGGCCGGGATCGCCATCTGGTCGAACCACATCAATGCGCCTTCCTTCGGGATCGAGTATTCCACGGTCACGCCGTTGTTGGCTTCCGCCGCACGGTCGCGCGCCTGCAGAACGTCACCGGACCAGCCGACGGCAAGGCAGATATCGCCATTGGCGAGTGCGTTGATGTATTCCGACGAATGGAACTTCTGAATGTAGGGGCGGATCGTCTTCAGCAGCTCGCCGGCCTTCTCGATCTCCGCCGGGTCCTTGCTGTCCGGATCCATGCCGAGATATTTCAGCGCGGCCGGGATCAGCTCGGTCGGGGCGTCCAGAAGGAAGACGCCGCAGTCCTTCAGCTTGGAGATGTTTTCCGGCTTGAAGACGATGTCCCAGCTGTCGACCGGCGCGTCGTCGCCGAGAGCGGCCTTCACCTTTTCGACGTTGTAGCCGATGCCGGTGGTGCCCCACATGTAGTTGATCGAGTACTCGTTGCCCGGGTCATATTTCTGGACCCGCTCCTCGATCTCCTTCCACATGTTCTTCAGATTGGGCAGCTTGGACTTGTCGAGCTTTTCGAACACGCCGGCCTGGATCTGGCGCGACAGGAACGACCCGGTCGGAACCACGACATCATAACCCGTGCCGCCGGCGAGCAGCTTGGTTTCGAGGATCTCGTTGCTGTCGAAGACGTCGTAGACGACCTTGATGCCGGTCTCCTTGGTAAAGTCCTCGAGGATCGACTCGTCGATATAGTCCGACCAGTTATAGACGTTGACGACACGGTCCTGCGCCATGGCCGAACCGGCGACAAGGCTCACAAGGGCTGCCCCCGACAAGATGGTCTTGATCATGATTTCAACTCCACTCCAGAATTTGACACTCCAGGCCGTTGTACCGGCCTTCTATGTTGCCTGTCTGACATACCCTCCAGCGGTGAGGCTGTCCGGCCGCCAGGCTGTTGTTTTTCCGGTGATACCACCGAAACACGGAGACCCGTAACACCGGATCGGTAACACCGGGATCCGTTCCTTGAATCCCACTATCCGCAGACATGCCGATTTTTGTCCAGAGGCATGTTTGCTCAAAGATAGGTCTGCCGCTCCAGCGGCGAGATTTCACGGCCGAATTCGTTCAGCTCTTCCCGCTTGATCTCGGTCAGCACCTTGTGCATTTCCGGCCCGACCGCGTCCTTCATGCGCTCGGACGCCTCGAAGGCGTCGATGGCCTCGTCCATCCAGGGCGTCAGGCGCTTGTGCTTCTTTTCATAGGCATTGCCCATGACCGGCGGCGGCGGGGCGATTTCCGCCTTGAGCCCTTCCAGCATGCCCGCCAGAATTCCGGTCAGGACCAGGTAGGGATTGGCGTCGGCTCCGGCGATCCGGTGCTCGACCCGAGCGGCTTCCGGGCTGCTGGCGGGAACGCGCAAAGCGACGGACCGGTTGTCGTAGCCCCAGCAGATCGACGTCGGCGCATAGGAGCCGGGCTGCATGCGGCGGAACCCGTTGAAGGTCGACGTGAACAGCAGCAGCGCTTCCGGCATGGTTTCCAGCAGGCCGTTGATGGCATGGCCCAGCCGGTCCGCGCCCCTGTCCGGGCAGGCGAACAGGTTGCCGTCCCTGTTTTCCATCGAAACATGAACGTGCATGCCGTTGCCCGGCCATTCCACGAACGGCTTGGCCATGAAGGAAGCCTTCAGTTCGTGCTTGCGGGCGACGCCGGCGACGAGCCTGCGCAAAAGCACCGCGTCGTCGGCCGCCAGAAGCGGATCCCGGCGGTGATGCAGATTGAGCTCGAACTGGCCGGGCGCGGCTTCCGACACCGCCGCATCGGCGGGAATGCCTTGCAGATCGGCCGCCCGGCGCAGATCGTCGACCACCGGCAGCAGCGCCTCCAGATCCGACAGGGCGTACATGTTCTGCCGGGCCGGGCCGCGGTGGGTGGAAAACAGCGGCTTCGGCTGCTCGGTCCAGTCGCCGTCGCTTTCCTCAAACAGGTAGAATTCCAGCTCGTAGGCGCAGGTCGCGGTGACGCCGAAATCGGCCAGCTTGTCGACCATGCGCTTGAGGACATGCCGGGGATCGGCTAGGAACGGCGCCCCGTCCCGGTCGTACATGGACAGGAGAACCTGCGCCGTCTTGCGCTCCGCCCAGGGCACCAGCTTCAGGGTTTCGGGGATCGGCCAGCAGACCCCGTCCTTGTCGCCGGTTTCCAGGTGCATGCCGGTGGATTCCACCTCCCGGCCCCAGACGTCGAGCCCGTAGAGCGAAAACGGGAAGGCGACGCCGTCGTCGAAGACCTTCCTGACCGCCTGGCCGGGCAGCCATTTGCCGCGCAGGACGCCGTTGGTGTCGGGAAGAACGACTTCCATGGTGTCCAGGTCGGGGTGCTCCGCGAGGAAGGCATCGACGCCGGTCTTCCAGCCAGGGTCCGCCGGGTGCTCCAGCACTTGGTGGGGCATTTCTACCATTCAGGCACGCGTATCCTTTTCAGCCGGGCCATTTGCGCTTTCGTGAAAAATGTGATCACTTTCGGCAAGACCTGTCAAGGCCGCAGTCCTGAGCCGACTGTGCAATTCCGCGCCACGGCGTGACGAAAAAGAGGACATCGCATTGGGGCAGGAGGCCAGAGACACGGCCCGGCGGGAGACTTCCAGCGCCCGCTCCGGGCGCGGCGCCACCCGGGACCAGGTCGACCGGGCGGTCCGCACCGCGCTGCTGACCGGGCGGTTCATTCCGGGCAATGCCGTGACCCTGCGCGGGCTTGCCCGGGAGCTGGGTGTCAGCCCCATGCCGGTGCGCGAGGTGCTGCAGCGCCTGGCCGCCGAAAATGCCCTGATCGTGCGAGCGAACGGCCGGGTCCAGGTGCCGGAGATGACCGCGGCCCGGTTCGACGAAATCCTCAAGGCGCGGCTCCTGCTGGAACCGGAACTGGCCGAAATGGCCCTGTCCCATCTGACGCAACGGGACGCGAAGGCGCTGGAGGAGATCGACCTGGAAATCGATGCATCGATCGGTACCGGTGACGCGGAAGCCTATATGCGACTCAACCACCTGTTTCATTTCAGGATCTATGCCGCCTCCCCTTCGCAGATCCTGCTGCCGCTCGCCGAAAGCCTCTGGCTCCAGTTCGCCCCGTTCATGCGCATGGTCTACGGCCGGGTGGGCACGGCCAATCTGATCGACTGGCACAAGGAGGCGATAAGGGCGATACGGGACCAGGATGCCGCCGCCCTGCGCAGGGCGATCGCAAGCGACATCCAGGAGGGAATGGGCATGCTCGGGCGGGACGGCCTGGCAGCGGAATGACCGCTTTCTTTTTCCGCCCGACAATCTTGTCCATTGACTTGCAATTTTTGTGATCACAAAATAACCGGAACGCAGGAAACTCCGAACGGTGCCAAATCACGGACCGGCGGTTAAGCTGACGCCGCCGCCGAAGCGGTTTCGTCCGCTTCCGTTTCCCGCGCGAAAACCCTGGAGCCTGATGTGAGCAACGAGACCAACGCCCCTGAAAACGCCTACAACGACAGCCTGCGCGGCGTCGTCGACATGGAGGCGGCGCGCACCTGGCTGCGGCAGCGCAACATCCAGGACATCGAGTGCGTGGTCCCCGATCTCGCCGGCGTCGCGCGCGGCAAGATGATGCCGTCGGAAAAGTTCTTCTCCGGTTCGGTGATGACCATGCCCGCCTCGATCTTCGCCCAGACGATTTCAGGCAGCTATCCGGAAGACGACGAGCGGTTTCAGCACAATCCGATCGACGGCGACCTCTATTTCCGGCCCGACTACGCCACCCTGACCTCCGTGCCGTGGGAAACGGATCCGACCGCGCAGCTCATTCACGACGCCTACACCCGTGACGGCGCTCCGGTGGAAACGGCGCCGCGCAACGTGCTGAAACGCATCCTTAAGCTCTACGCCGACAAGGGCTGGGAGCCCGTGGTCGCGCCGGAAATCGAGTTTTACCTGGTCAAGCCCAACACCGACCCGGACTATCCGCTCGAGCCGCCGACGGGCCGCTCCGGACGACCGGAGGTCGGCCGCCAGTCCTATTCGATCTCCGCGCTCAACGAATACGACGATCTCATCGACGACATCTACGACCTGTCGGAACAGCAGGGGCTTGAGATCGACACCCTCATCCACGAGGAGGGCGCGGCGCAGATGGAGATCAACCTCCGCCACGGCAACCCGCTCGAGCTCGCCGACCAGGTCTTCCTGTTCAAGCGTACGATCCGCGAGGCGGCGCTGCGCCACGACATGTACGCGACCTTCATGTCCAAGCCCATGTCGAACCAGCCCGGCTCGGCCATGCACATTCACCAGTCGGTCATCGACAAGGAGACGGGCAACAACATTTTCTCAGGCGAGAACGGCGAGGAAACACCGGAATTTCTGTCCTTCATCGCCGGGCACCAGCAGTTCCTGCCCTATGTCACCTGCATCATGGCGCCCTTCGTCAATTCGTACAGGCGCTTTGCCCGAAACTCGACATCGCCGGTCAACGTCTACTGGGGCTACGACAACCGCACGGTCGGTTTGCGCGTCCCCTACTCCCCACCCGAGGCCCGGCGCCTTGAAAACCGGGTGCCGGGATCGGATGCCAATCCCTATCTCGCCATCGCGGCCTCTCTCTCCTGCGGCTATCTCGGGATCCAGAAGGGACTGAAGCCGGACACGCCGCAAACCACCGGCTGCGGACATCTGCAGAAGGCGCTGCCGCGCGGGCTGCCGGAGGCCCTGGCGCTGTTTGAGAACAATCCGGACATCATCGAGATCTTCGGCGAGAAATTCGTCGCCACCTACCGCGCGATCAAACATGAGGAATTCGAGACCTTCATGTCGGTCATCAGTCCCTGGGAACGGGAATACCTCTTGCTCAACGTCTGATCCGACCCGTTTCAGACCAGCTCACGTCCTTCGCCAACGGAGTTACCAATGACGGCTGTATCCAACATCTATCCGACCGCCGCCCTGCGGGCAGCCGATGCCGCGCATCACATCCATCCGTTCACGGATACCAGGGCGCTGAATGCGGAAGGCAGCCGGGTCATCACCCATGCGGACGGCGTCTGGCTGACGGATTCCGACGGCAACCGCATCCTCGACGGCATGGCCGGACTGTGGTGCGTGCAGATCGGTCACGGCCGGCAGGAGGTCGCCGATGCGGTCCATCGCCAGATGAGCGAGCTGTCCTATTACAACACCTTCTTCAAGACGACCCATCCGCCCGCGGTCGCGCTTTCCGAAAAGCTCGCCGAACTCGCGCCGGCGCACATGAACCGGGTGTTCTACTGCTCGTCGGGCTCGGAGGCGAACGACACCGTGTTCCGCATGGCCCGCTTCTACTGGGACCAGATGGGCAAGCCGGAGAAAAAGGCCATCATCGGCCGCTGGAACGGCTACCACGGCTCGACACTCGCCGGCACCAGCCTCGGCGGCATGAAGGCCATGCACGGCCAGGGCGACCTGCCGGTCCCGGGCGTCCACCACATCGACCAGCCCTACTGGTTCGGCGAAGGCGGCGACATGAGCCCGGAGGAATTCGGCGTCCATGCGGCGCGCAAGCTGGCCGAGAAGATCGACGAGATCGGCGAGGACAAGGTTGCCGCCTTCATCGCCGAGCCGATCCAGGGCGCCGGCGGCGTCATCATCCCGCCGGAGACCTACTGGCCGGAAATCAAGAAGATTCTCGCGGAGCGGGACATCCTGCTCGTTATCGACGAGGTGATCTGCGGCTTCGGCCGGCTCGGCACCTGGTTCGGCTCCGATCTTTACGACCTCAAGCCCGATCTGATGCCGATCGCCAAGGGCCTGACCTCGGGCTACCTGCCCATGGGCGGCGTGATGGTCTCCGACCGGGTCGCCGAAGGCCTGATCGACAAGGGCGGCGAGTTCTATCACGGCTACACCTATTCCGGTCACCCGGCCTGTGCCGCGGCCGCGCTCGTCAACCTGGAAATCATGCAGCGGGAAAAGCTGGTCGATTACGTCGCCGACGACATCGGCCCCTATCTGCAGAAGCGCTGGACGGCGCTCGGCGATCATCCCCTGGTCGGCGAGGCGCGCATGAAGGGCCTGGTCGGGGCGCTGGAACTGGTTCCCGAAAAAGGCAACCGGGCGAAGAAATTCGCCAACGAGGGCACCGTCGGCACGCTGTGCCGCGACATTTCCTTCAAGAACGGCATGGTCATGCGCGCGGTGCGCGACAGCATGATCATCTCCCCGCCGCTGGTGCTCACCCACGACGAGGCCGACCAGCTCATCGCCTTCGCCCGCAAGACGCTGGACGACACCCATGCGGAACTGAAGCGGCAGGGCAAGGTCTGAGCGGCTGCCTTACCGCACGGTTCTGCCGTGCGACTTGATGACACCAGTGCCGCATACTCCCGTCTCCCCCCTTGAAGGGGAGATGTCCGCGTGAGCGGACAGAGGGGGGTGTTCGGCTTCTCGGCAAATGGCAGCGTCGGAGTATGAAGCCGCCGCTGTCACCAAAGGTGACATCTCCCCCTCAAGGGGGGAGACCGGCGCAAGGGGCACGATCATTCCCTTAAACAACCCTCTCAATCTCGGGCGGAACCTGCTGGCTTCACCCCTTTATTCACCGTGCTGTCAGATACAGCGGCCGCCGTCGATTTCCAGGGCGACACCGGTGATGAATTCGGCCTCGTCGGATGCGAGATAAAGCGCGGCGTTGGCGATGTCTTCGGGTGTCGACAGCCGGCCGAGCGGGATGGTCGCCCTGAAGGCGGCGCGGCGTTCCGGCGTGTCCTCGCCCATGAACCGATCCAGCATCGCGGTCTCGCCGGCGACCGGGCACAGCGCGTTGACCCGGATCTTCTTCGGCGCCAGTTCCACCGCCATCGACTTGGTGGCGGTGATGGCAAAGCCCTTGGAGGCGTTGTACCAGGTCAGACCCGGCCGCGGCCTGAGGCCCGCCGTCGACGCGGTGTTGATGATCACGCCGCCGCCCTGTTTTTCCATGATCGGCACAACCTGGAGGGTGGCCAGATAGATCGCCTTGGCGTTCACGGCCATGATCCGGTCGAAGTCGTCTTCGCTCACCTCGAGCAGGTCGCAATTGCGGTGGGTATAGCCGGCGTTGTTGACGAGAATGTCCAGGCGGCCGAACACATCGGTCGCATCGGTGACCATGGCCGTCACGCCGGCCGTCCGGGTGACATCCGCCGTGACCGCGATCGCAGCACTGCCGATCTCCCGCGCCACCCGCGCCGCCGCGCCTTCGTTCAGGTCGGCGACGACAACCTTCGCGCCTTCCGCAGCAAACCGCCTGGCGATGCCCTCGCCGAAGCCCGATCCGCCGCCCGTGACGACGGCCACCTTGCCTTCCAGTCTTGCACCCATCGATTTCATACCTCCCGGTTGGGGAGACGGTAATCAATGTTCCGGAGGCGCGCAATCAGGCAAAGAGGTCCGGCTCGTCGAGCATCAGGCGCTGCACCAGGACAACCGTCTTGGCGTCCTGCAGATCTCCCTTGCGCAGGAGGTCGGCGAGGTCCGGGCAGGTGAATTCGAGGATTTCGATATCCTCACCTTCGTGATCAAGCCCGCCGCCGAAGCCGCCCCCAAAACCGCTGTAGTCATCGTGATCGTAATCGGCCAGAAACAGGTCCAGCTTTTCACCGAGCATTCCGGGACTTGGCAGAATCGCGCAAACAGCCTGCAGATGACGTGGCCGAAAACCGAGTTCCTCTTCCATTTCCCTTGCGGCGGCATCGGCAGCGTTTTCACCCAGATCGATCAGGCCGGCACAGACTTCCAGCGGGAAGCCGTTTTCGTGCTCCACGAGCGGGGGAATGCGAAGTTGCCGGACCAGCAGCACCGTCTTGCGCTTGCGGTCCACGGGCAGGACGGCGACCGCGTTGCCATGATGGTGCAGTTCGCGGGTAATCCTGCCGGGTGTCCCGTCGAGCCGTGTATAGGCGGCTTCGATCAGATCGACCTTGCAGAACCCGTCATAGACGCGCCGGCTGGACAGGATATCGACTTCTGTGGAGGCGGGCCGAGCCGGCGGAATGGTCATGGGGATCTCCCGGATGTTGCAGCGCGTCCCCTTTGTCACATCCGGGAAATTAAAAGCCGGTTACTCCGCGGCCTGTGCGGCTTCACGGAGCGACCGCCGTGCCCAGGGCCGGGTGCCGGCGGGAATTTCCTCCACCGTCCCGACAGGCTGCAGGTAGCGGGTCACTTCGGGCCATTCACCGCCCTTCAGGGCCTTCACGACTTCAGGCTTGGAAATCTGGAAACTGGAGATCCCGCAGCGGCGCATCAGCGGCACCTGGTCGAGGATGTAGTCGCCGGCCGCCCGGATATCGCCCTTGTAGCCGAATTCCTCGCGCAGGATGCGGGCGGCGGAAAACCCGCGGCCGTCGGTGAATTTCGGAAAGGCGACGATCACCAGCGAAACCCGCTCCAGATAGGGCCGCAGGTCCTCGGCCCTGTCGCCGGCGGCAATCAGGACCGCCGTCCTCCGGCCGCCGTTCAGGAACGTCTCCGGCTCCGCCAGGAAGCGCTCAAGCGGAACCGTGACATTTCCCTCGGCCGGCAGATCGCCCTCGCCGTCGGCAAGGGTCCAGGTTTCTTCGAAAAACGCGCCGTTGGCATAAATGGTGGTCATCTCTCGTTGCGTCCCTTCTGACCTAGATTCCGCTGCCGTCGATTTCGCGGCCATGGGTGGGAAGATGAATCCCGCATTCGGTCTTGTCCTGGCCGCGCCAGCGGCCCGCGCGCGGATCCTCGCCGGGCTTGACCTTGTCGGTGCACGGCAGGCAGCCGATGGAGGGATAGCCCTGGGCGACGAGCGGATGCGGCGGCAGGTCATGGGCTTTCGCATAGTCCAGGACATCACCCGCACTCCAGCCCGCAAGCGGATTGACCTTTACCCGGCCCGCTTCCGCCTCGAACAGGGCGAGACCGGCGCGCGTGGCGCTCTGAAACCGCTTGCGGCCCGAGACCCATGCGGAAAATCCGTCAAGCGCCACCTCCAGCGGCAGGACCTTGCGGATGTGGCAGCAGGCGTCCGTGTCGTTCATCCACAGCATGCCGGCGGGATCCTTGTCGCTTAGGTCTTCCCGGTCCGGCTTCTGCGAGCGGACATCGGTCAGCCCGAGCCGTTCGACGAGTTCGTCGCGGTAGCGGAGCGTCGCCGGAAACAGCTTGCCGGTATCGATGAAGACCACCGGCGTTTTCGGATCGATTTCGGCCACCATGTGCAGCAGCACGGCCGAATCCGCTCCGAAACTCGACACCATGGCGACGTCTCCGGGATATTGCTCGCGCACGGCCGCCCGCAGGACGGCCTGTGCGTCCGCGCCATCGTACTGGGCGTTCAGGGACCGGACCTCGGCCTCCAGCGCCAGTTCCGGATCGACGGCGGTTGTCAGACTGTTAAGCAGTGCCATAAAGCGCTTCCTTGAACGGTTCTTCGCCGAGCCGCCTGTAGGTGTCCAGGAATGTCTCGTCGCTGCCGGACCGCAGCGACAGATAGGTGTCGACCAGGGTTTCCACCGCATCGACCACGGTCTCGGCGGAAAAGCCGCGTCCGACGATCTCGCCGATCGAGGCGTTTTCGCTGGCCGAGCCGCCGAGGGTGATCTGGTAGAATTCCTCACCCTTCTTCTCCAGGCCGAGAATGCCGATGTGGCCGACATGGTGATGGCCGCAGGCGTTGATGCAGCCCGATATCTTGATCTTCAGATCGCCGATTTCCGCCTGGCGTTCCGGACGGCCGAAACGCTCGGAAATTTCCTGCGCGACCGGGATCGAGCGGGCCGTGGCGAGCGCGCAGTAATCCATGCCCGGGCAGGCGATGATGTCGGTGATGAGGCCCGCGTTGCCTTCCGCCAGGCCATGCTCGACCAGCCGGTCGTACAGCGCGGGCAGATCGTCGAGGCGCACATGGGGCAGGATGACGTTCTGCTCGTGGCTGATGCGGATTTCGTCGTGACCGTAGCGCTCGGCCAGATCGGCGACCGCTTCCATCTGCCGGTCCGAGGCATCGCCCGGAATGCCGCCGATCGGCTTCATGGATACCGTCACGCTGGCATGGCCCGGCACCCGGTGTGGATTGAGGTTGTGGGCAACGAACTGGGCGAAGGCGGCATCCGTCGCCTTGCGGGTTTCAACGGCCGCGGATACCGCGGGCAGAACCTCCAGCGGCGGCGGTGCGAAATAGGCCTCGATCCGGCGCACTTCGTCGTCCGGCAGGCGCAGGACGCCGAAACGGATCTTTTCGAACTCCGCCTCGATGTCGGCCTTGAGTTCGTCGAGCCCGGTCTCGTGAACGAGGATCTTGATGCGCGCCTTGTACTTGTTGTCGCGGCGGCCGTAGCGGTTATAGACCCTGAGGATCGCTTCCGAATAGGCAAGCAGGTCTTCCTCGGGCAGGAAGTCGCGCACCTTGCGGCCGATCATGGGCGTGCGCCCGAGGCCGCCGCCGACGAAGACGGTGAAGCCGATTTCGCCCGCGCCGTTACGCGTCAGCTGCAGGCCGATATCGTGGACCTGGACCGCGGCCCGGTCGTTCGGCGCGCCGGTGATGGCGATCTTGAACTTGCGCGGCAGGAAGGAAAATTCCGGGTGCAGCGACGACCACTGGCGCAGGATCTCCGCGTAGGGCCGCGGATCGGCGATCTCGTCGGCGGCCGCGCCGGCGAAATGATCCGCGGTCACGTTGCGGATGCAGTTGCCCGACGTCTGGATGGCATGCATCTCGACTTCGGCCAGTTCTTCCAGGATCGCCGGCACGTCCGACAGCTTCGGCCAGTTGAACTGGATGTTCTGGCGGGTGGTGAAATGGCCGTAGCCCTTGTCGTAGGTGCGCGCGATATGGGCGAGCTTGCGCATCTGGCGACTGTTCAGCGTGCCATAGGGGATCGCGACCCGCAGCATGTAGGCGTGAAGCTGCAGATATAGCCCGTTCATCAGGCGCAGCGGCTTGAACTCCTCCTCGGTCAGTTCGCCGGCCAGACGGCGGCGGACCTGATCGCGGAACTGGTCGGTGCGCTGGGTGACGAAACCCTGGTCGAACTCATCGTAGCGGTACATTCTGTGTCTCCATCCGGGCGCTGCCGGTCGGCCGGCGCAGCCATTGGTCAATCGTGCGGCCGCTCTCAGGCGGTCGCTGCGCGTGCCTGTTTGCCGAGATCGGGCAGAATGGTCGGACCGGCCGCCCGGATCCGCTCGCGCAGGCGCTTCGGCGTCAGACGGCCGTCTTCCAGAACGACATCCACGTCATAGGCCTCGACGACCTGCCGGTCGGCGATGGCCTGTCCGGCTGTCACCATGGCGGCGGCAAGATCGTCCTTCGTCTCCAGGATCTGCGCCCGGGACAGGTCCCCGACCCAGTTTTTATCCGCGCCGAGCCAGACGACCTCGCCGTCGAGCAGGCGGTTTGCGGTGACAACTTTCATTTGCTTCAACTCCTCAGGCGGCGGCTTCGCGCAAGACCGCGGACGATGCGGACAGGGGCTCCGCATTCAACAGGTCCGCGCGGCCGGCGGCATCGCCGATGATGATCAGGACCGGTCCGCCGATGTCGTCGCGGCCGGAGAGAAGGCTCAGGTCGGCAACAACGCCGGAAAACCGCCGCTCGTTGACCTGGGCGGCATTTTCGACGATGGCGACCGGTGTATCGGGCCACATGCCGGCGGCAATCAGCCGTTCCGAAACGGTCGCGGCGACGCTGCGGCCCATGTAGACGGCCACCGTCGCGCCCTTGAGCGCGAGACCGGCCCAGTCCGGCAGGGTCTCGGAGCGGGCATTGTGGCCGGTCGCGAACACAAGCGTGGAAGCGACGCCGCGCAGGGTCAGCGGCAGCTTCGCGGAAGCGGCGGCCGCGAAGGCCGCGGTCACGCCGGGAACCACTTCAAAGCCGATACCCGCGTCGGCGAGCGCCGCCATTTCCTCTCCGGCCCGGCCGAAGACGAGGGGATCGCCGGACTTGAGCCGGACGACCCTGCGGCCCTGGCGGGCAAGATCCACCAGAAGCCGGTTCGTCTCCGATTGCGGCACCGAGTGGGCGCCCTTGCGCTTGCCGACGGAGATCCGCTCCGCATCCCTGCGTCCCATGGCGACGACGGATGCCGGCACCAGCGCGTCGTAAACGATGACATCGGCCTCCTGCAGAAGGCGCTGCGCGCGCAGGGTCAGGAGGTCTTCCGCGCCCGGTCCCGCGCCGACCAGCCAGACGAAACCGGTCTCCTCCGCATGACCGTTGAGCAGACGCTGCGTCTCGGTGCGCGCCAGATCGCTGCGTCCGGCGTGAACATGGGCGGCGACCGGGCCGGAAAAGAACCGGGCCCAGAACCGGCGGCGGGCGGCTCCATCGCGGATGACCCTTGAAACGGTCTCGCGGAAACTTTCCGCCAACTGCGCGAGGTCGCCGGTCGCGCGCGGCAGCATGGCCTCGACCCGCGCCCGGATATGGCGCGCCAGGACCGGCCCGACACCGGTGGAGGTGATGGCGACGGCGACCGGCGCCCGGTTGACCAGGGCGCCTGTATAAAAATCGCAGAGATCCGGCCGGTCGACCGCATTGACCGGCACGCCCGCCGTCCGCGCCGCGTCGGCCACCGCCCTGTCGAGAGTTTCATCCTCGCGTGCGGTGAACACCAGAGCCGCGCCTTTCAGAAGGCCGATGTGGAATTCGGCGCGGACATGTTGCGCGCCGACGCTTTCCATCGCCTGCCGAAGCACCGGCTCGACCTTTTTGGAAACGACCTCGATCCGGGCGTTGGTTTCGCCGAGCAACCGCACCTTGGCAGCGGCTTCCGCGCCATGGCCGACGACGATCACCCGCTGCCCCTTGACCTTGAAAAAGGCCGGAAAGACATCGAGGCGCCGTTTTCTGTTTTCCGTCTCTGGCCCGTTCATCAGGCGACTCTCCCGGACAATCGCATCCATGGGCTGAATCTAGTCAGTCGCCGGCGAAAACGCGGGGCATCGCTTTTCAAAGGCAGCGCGCAGCGGGGAAAAGGTTTTCGAAAATCCGGACAGGACCGAAACGATTACCGGGCCTTACCGCAAAGCGGCATGGCGGGCAGGCGGCGGATTGGGGACGCACCAATCAGAAAGAAAAAGCCGGCGGATGAGATCCGCCGGCTCCAAACATGTGATGTTCCGTTTTCGGCCGTGCGCTTCAGGCGGCAAACGCCTTGATGAAGCCTTCAATCTGGACCGTCAGGTTCTGGGTTCGCTTTGCAACGGACTTCACCGCATCGCTCACTTCGATGGCGGCGTCGGTCGACCGCCGCGCATTGTCTTCAAGCCCCGATACGCTTTCGCTGGCCTGCTGCGTTCCGGACGAAGCCTCGTTCACACTCCGCGCAATTTCGACGGTCGCCGCACTCTGCTCGGTCACAGCCGAAGCGATCGCGGTCGTTTCCGACGTCACGTTCTCCATGATTTCGGAGATCTCGTGGATGGATTTCGCCGCATCGCCCGTCGCGCCCTGGATCGCCGAGATCTGCTGGGTGATGCTTTCGGTCGCCTTGGCGGTCTGGCTTGCCAGGACCTTCACCTCGTTGGCGACAACCGCAAACCCCTTGCCGGCTTCCCCGGCACGCGCCGCCTCGATCGTCGCGTTCAGCGCCAGGAGATTGGTCTGTTCGGCAATGGTGGAGATCAGTTGCACCACTTCGCCGATTTCCTGGGCGGCAGATGACAGGGTCTGCACCTTCTCATTCGTCGTCTTCGTGGTTTCGGCGGCGTTGGTCACCACGGATGTCGTCGAGGTCACCCGCTGATTGATCTCCTCGATGGAGGCCGACAGTTCTTCCGCCGCCGACGCCACGGTTTCGACATTCGTCATGGCGGAACTGGAGGCAGTGGCGGCGTCCCGCGCGTTTCGCGTGGTGTCGTCCGCGACCGCGCTCAGGCTGCGGGCCGTTTCTTCCAGTTTTTCCATCGTGTGATTGACGTCGACGATCAGTTCGGAAACCTCCGTCCGGAACTGCGCAACCAGTTTTTCGCGTTGCTGCACACGCTCCATACGCTCGGCATCAACCTTCGCCTGCGCCTCCGCCAGCCTGTCGCGCTCCGCTGCACTGTCGCGCAGGACATGAATGGCCTTCGCAATTCCGCCGATCTCGTCCTGACGTTCAGCTTCGGCAAGCGTGACCGCGTAATCGCCGTCAGAGATATGCAGAACCGCCCCGGACACCTTGGTCAGCGGCCGGATCACGAAGCGCATGAAGCCATAGCCGGCGGCAAGGGTAGCGACAAGCGTGAGGAGGATGTTGGCATAGGCCATCAGGTCCATGCGCCGGGCCGCGGCTTCGTTTACAGTGGCCTCCTTCGAGATCAAGGCCCGCTCTGCCTCCAGATGGGCGGAGCGGGTCTGCACCGCGGCGTCGAGCGCTTCGGACAATGCTTCCGCGGTTGCGTCGAACTTCGCCATCATCTTGTTGCCGCCGGCCGGACCTTCGGCGACATAGGCCTCAGCCATGGCCTTGCCGGTGTCGTAATAGGCGGGGAAACGGTTGCGGATTTCCTCGATCTGAGCCGCAAGATCCGTGTAGCCAAGCTGTCTGGAGAGGTCCATCGCCTTGCGGCTGTCATCGTCGAACCGGGTCGCAAATTCCGCCGCGGCATCGAAACCGTCATTGAGGCCGTCCAGGCCCCGCGTGGCGGATATGTCCGTCAGCCACTGCTGCACCTGCACGATGTCGAACTGCGTGTCCTTGAGCAGAATGGTCAGGTCCAGGCCGGGCCCCGAAAAACTCAGCGCATCCTTCGCGATGTCTTCGCCCGTTTTCTCAAGCGAGTGAATGAACTGCAGGGACATCAGGTTCATCGCGCCGATCACGACAATGAACGCGACAATCGCGCAAGTCACTTTGGCTTTCAGGGTTCGGAGATTCATTTTTGGCCCTCATCCGGCGCACATACCTGTGCTTTATTGGTTAGCCCCGGACGCATTACTCTGCGTCGTCTCAGCCCTGAATGTGCCTGCCAAAGGTGCCTAAATACTTAATTTATTCAGCTTTTCGCAAATTCTTATTA
>Ga0272444_10000320_pt1 | contig 53598 bp, 50 predicted proteins | sample SSMForm13_FD_201033 | JGI IMG/M metagenome (GOLD analysis project Ga0272444, IMG submission 201033) | Marine sediment archaeal communities from Little Sippewissett salt marsh, Falmouth, MA, United States - SSM-Form-13 | ecosystem: Environmental > Aquatic > Marine > Wetlands > Sediment ... | reverse complement strand
GTTTCTCGACGAAGCCGGTCGCCTGGGCGTGGAGGTGTCCCTGAACTCGACCGTCCTGGGGATCTATGAAAACGGCGCCATGAACGTGATGGTCCGCGATCGCATCGAGCAGATGAAGGCCGAACGCGTTCTCGTGGCCACCGGCGCTTCCGAAAACATGATCCCGTTTCCGGGGTGGACCCTGCCCGGTGTCATCGGGGCCGGCGCAGCCCAGACCATGGCCAATCTCCACGGTCTCAAGCCGGGAGAGAACCTGCTCATGGTGGGTTCGGGCAACGTCGGGGTGGTGGTCGCCTACCAGATGCTTCAGGCCGGGTGCCGGGTAGCGGCGATCATCGACGCGGCCCCTCAGATCGGCGGATACGGCGTGCATGCGTCCAAGGTGGCTCGCTATGGCGTGCCGTTTCTAATGTCCCACACCATTCAGCGGGTGCACGGAAAGGACCGTGTGGAGGGAGCCACCATCGTCCAGGTGGACGAAAAGTGGAAGCCCGTTTCGGGCACGGAGATCAACCTGGACGTGGACACGGTGTGTCTCGCTGTGGGTCTCAACCCCATGACCCAGCTTCTACAGATGGCGGGATGCGAGACGGCCGTGGTTTCCAAGCTCGGTGGACGGATCCCCTTGCACGACCTGAATCAGCAGACCACCGTGGGCGGCGTCTACGTGGCCGGGGACGTTTCCGGAATCGAAGAGGCCAGCACGGCCATCATCGAGGGCAGGATCGCTGGTCTTGCGATTGCACACAGCCTTGGATACCTGGAGGACGGCGCATTTCAGGAACAACGGGACCAGCAGCTCGAGAGTATGAAGGGATTGCGAAGCGGGACCCATGGAGACGCCCGGCGAGTGGCCAAGGAGTACATCAATGCGCTGATGAAAGGGTGAGTCATGTCCCAAGGATTGTTGAAAACGGGAGTGATCTCGGAAGAGGAGCTGAGGAACAGCCCGGGCATTCCGTCCCGGGAGAGGCGCGAGCGAGGGCCTGTAGCCGTTATCGAGTGCATCCAGGATATCCCCTGCAACCCGTGCGAGGCCAGCTGCAAGGTGGAGGCGATCACCGTGGGCGAGGACATCACGAACCTGCCCCGGCTGGACGAGGAAAAATGCGTGGGGTGTATGACCTGCATTCCGATCTGTCCGGGGCAGGCCATTTTCGTCGTGGATGAGAGCCTCGGAAACGGCAGGGCCACGGTGGCGATGCCTTACGAGTTTCTGCCCCTGCCCGATGAGGGGGAGACCGTGACGGCCCTCGATCGGGCGGGCGCAGCATTGGGGGACGCGACGGTGACAAAGGTGAGGGAAACGGAGCGCATGGATCACACGGCCGTTGTCACCATCGAGGTTCCCAAAGACTGGTCCATGCGGGCCAGAGCCTTTCGATTGAAACGTTAAATTCATAGGAATCAGGAGGAATTGAAGGATGGCTGAACAAGCGTTGGGTATGGTGGAAACCAAAGGGTTGGTGGGCGCCATTGAGGCGGCCGATGCGATGGTCAAAGCGGCCAAGGTGCGGTTCGTCGGCCGCGAGTTCGTAGGCGGAGGCCTGGTGACGGTCTTCGTGCGCGGGGACGTAGGCGCCGTGAAAGCGGCCACGGACGCCGGGGGCGCAGCGGCCGATCGCATCGGCGAGCTCGTTTCCGTCCACGTCATCCCGCGGCCCCACGGCGACGTGGAACACATCATTCCCAAGACGGAAGAGTAGTCCCTTCGCCCGCCCCGGCCGGGGCCCGACATGGAGCCCTCGAGGCGGTTTCCCCATGACCTGGGGGCGAACGGGACCACCGAACCGGTGGGAGAGGGGCGCTTCGGCACGCACGCGGTTTCTCCACGCGTGATCCCGGACAGCGCCGTGAAGGCGATGATTCCCGGAATCAGGCGTTCCGATCGTCCGTGAAGGAATCCACGAACGGGTAGGATGGTATGGCACTGAACACACAACTTATCACCCATCCGGGACCGGGGGTGATCGAGATCCTCACCACCCGGATGAGCGCGTCGGGAAAGAAGGCCCTGGAGGTCATCGACTTCAGCGCGGTCGGCTTGGTTCAAGGCAAGCTGGTGGACATGATGTACGCCGCTGACATCGCTGAAAAGACGGCCGACGTTCACGTCTTCGATCTCAAGGGCACGTGTCCTCAGCACCTCACCATGATCGGAGTCTTCGGCGATATTGCCGCTGTCAAGGCAAGCCTGGACGCCATTGGTGCGGACGAAAGCCTCTGAGGGTAGGCCTTTCGGCGTGTACCCGAGCGGGGCCCCGGGGATGCGTTCCCTGAGGGGAGCGCGTTTTCCGACCGAGGATGACCCAAATAGGGCGAACTGCCGCATCCACCCCGGATGAAGGGGGCGTTTCATTATGCAACTCTGCAAGGTCGTGGGCGATGTCTGGTCCACGAAGAAGAATGAAAAAATTCATGCCCTGCGTTTTCTATTCGTACAGCCACTGGGAAGGGACCTGTCCCCGAGCGGCAGCGTTCTTATCGCGGCCGACGAGATCGGGGCCGGGGTCGGCGAGATGGTGATGGTCACCCAGGGTGCACCCGCCATGCAGGCCCTTGGAAGGGACCCGCTCGCTCCGGTGGACGCCGTTGTGGTGGGTATTGTGGACAGCCTGTACATGGGAGACGAAGAGGAAGACCGAGCGTAACGCATGGGCCGGAAAATCGTCGAAAATGTTCGTGACGCCGGAATTGTAGGCGCAGGGGGCGCCGGGTTCCCGACGCACGTGAAGCTCGACACGGAGGTGGAGCGCGTCCTCGGAAACGGGGCCTCGTGCGAACCGCTTCTCATGAGCGACCCTTACCTCATGGAGCACGAGACGGATTCCGTCCTCAGGGGCCTTGTGCTGACCATGGAAGCAACGCGCGCTGCCAAGGGCTCCATATGCATCAAGGGGAAACACACCGGAGCCGTCAGGGCTCTCAGGGAAGCCTTGGCGAACGGCGCGTTTGACGGGGTGGACCTCGTCGAGCTGGAGGACTTTTACCCTGCCGGGGACGAGCACGTACTCGTCTACGACATCATGCATAGGGTCGTCCCCGAAGGGGGGATTCCTCTCCAGGTGGGCGCCGTGGTGAGCAACGTGGAGTCCCTTCGAAACGTGGCCGCAGCTGTGGATCGTCAAGAGCCCGTTACGGACCGCTACCTGACGGTATGCGGGGAGGTGGCCCGGCCCATGATCCTGAAGGCCCCCATCGGCACCCGCGTCGGGGACATCCTGGATCTGGCCGGGGGCGCTACCGTGAGCCCTTACCGGATCCTCATCGGCGGACCCATGATGGGGAAGGTGGTGGACGATCCGGCGACCCCGGTGACCAAAACCACCAGCGGGGTGATCCTTCTCCCGGCGAACCACAACGTCATCACGGGGAAAACCAACGACCCTGATCGCGTTCGTAGAATCACCCAGATGGTGTGCTGTCAGTGCACGCGCTGTACGGACCTCTGTCCGAGGCACCTCCTGGGCCACAGCCTGGAGCCCCACAAGATCATGAGGCAGATGGGCGCTCTTGGAGGGCCTTCCATGAAGCTGATGGAGGACGCCCTCATATGCTCCGAGTGCGGCATCTGTGAAAAGTACGCCTGTCCCATGATGATTTCCCCCAGGGAGGTGAACGCCCAGATCAAGCAGGCGCTGATGGCACAGGGGGTTCGGCGATCCCCTTCATCGGAGGCGTACAACCCCTCCGCATTCCGGGACTTGCGGAAAATTCCGACGCTCCGACTGATGGATCGCCTCAAGGTGCGCGCCTACGACGTGCACCCGGAGTTCATGGCCGAGCCGATTCAGGTCGAGGAGGTGATCATTCCCTTGCGCCAGCACATCGGTGCGCCGGCCGAGGCGGTGGTCAAGAAGGGGGACAGGGTTCGAAGGGGAGATCTCGTCGGCAAGATCCCTGAGAACGCCTTGGGCGCCGCCGTCCACGCCAGCATCGACGGCGTGGTTACGGGGGTGGACGACGCCGTTACCATTAAGAGATAGGGAATCAAACCGGTCATGGAAATCAAATCGATAGGGCTCGTGGAGACCAACAGCGTGGCAAAGGGCGTGGAGTGCGCCGACGAGATGATCAAAACGGCCAAAGTGGAGCTCCTCATGGCCCGCACCACCTGCCCGGGGCGTTACATGGCGATGATCTCCGGCGACGTGGCCGCGGTCCAGAACTCGGTGGACGTGAGCAAGGAAGTGGCCGGAGAGTTTCTCGTGGACACATTCGTCATCGCCAACGTTCACGCCTCCGTGTTCCCGGCCCTGAACGCTTGCGGACCGATCGCAGAGCTGGAGTCCCTGGGAATCATCGAGACATACACGGTGGCCTCCTGCATCACCGCAGCCGATGCCGCGGCCAAGTCGGCCGATGTGGCGCTCATGGAGATCCGATGCGCCACCGGCCTGGCAGGGAAGAGCTTCGTGACGATGACCGGGGATGTAGGCTCGGTCCGGGCGGCCGTGGATGCCGGTGTCGGCGAGCTCGAGAAGGAAGGACTCATTCAGACTTACGTGGTCATTCCCTCCCCGAGTCGGGAGCTGTACGAGAGCCTCGTATGACAGAACGACTGGAAACCGTCCGCAGGCTGATGAATCGCCCCGAGCGATGGGATTTCAAAGGGGCCGAGGAGCTGTATGCCGGGGTGGACCTGGGGACCTGGAAGGCCATCGTGGTGGTCGTGGACGAGAAGGGTGCGCCCCGTGCCGTGACCATGCGCCGCGCCGAGGTCGTCCGAAGCGGGATGATCCTGGACTACTTCGGTGCGCTCCGGATCCTCCAGGATATGATCGAGGAGCTTCGAGGCGCTGCGCCGCTGCCGCTGGAGAAGGGGGCCACCTCGTACCCGCCGCAGACGGGGACCGCCAATGTCGATACGACGACGTACATCCTGGAGGGGTCCGGTCTCGAGGTCCTCAACGTGCTGGACGAGCCCACAGCGGCCAACCGGGTCCTGGAGCTTCACGACGGCGTCATCGTGGATGTTGGGGGGGGCACCACGGGCGTGGCCGTTCTGAAGGAAGGCGAGGTCGTCTACACGGATGACCAAGCCACCGGCGGCCTGCATCTCTCCCTGGTCCTGGCCGGCCACCTGAACGTGAGTGTGGAAGAGGCCGACGCCCTCAAGTCGGACCCCCGGAAAAACAACGACATCCTGCCGATCGTGCGGCCGGTGATCGAGAAAATGGCGAGCATTGTCCAGGAGTACCTGGAGGACAACGGACAGCCCGGTCCCGTCTGGCTGGTCGGCGGAACCACCGAGCTGGCGGGTTTCGGCGAGGTCTTCGGTCGCTCCCTGGGCATGGACGTCTCCCAGGCCCCTTATGCCCAGGGCGTTACCCCCCTGGGAATCGCCCTGTCGTGCATTCGCGAGGGGAATCAAGCAGAAGAGCGGCGCGAAGCGCCGCGCTTGAGGATCGTTTCCTGAGATGAGCGAGATCGATCGAGAAATCGTCCGTCGCGTGGTTCGAGGCGTCCTGGAAGAAGTGGCAGGACGCAGCGACGGGGCACAGGGTGTGCGAACCGGCGCCGGGAAGGGTGAACCGGGGATGCGGGTGCTGTTTCTCTTCAACGCCGGGGTTCGGAAGCTCGACGACGCCCTGGAGCAGGTCCGCCTCATCGAGGAGAGCGGGGTGAAGTCCGGCGTGTACACGGGTCCGTCGGCCCGCGGCTGGGTCTGCGGCGACGACGTGCGGGGAACCACCGGGGCCCGGTGCATCCTGGACACGGTGAAACCGGAGGGCGTCGAAAAGGTCCTGCAGCTCGCGGACGTGCTCGTGCTCCCTACGCTCTGTCTCACCGTGGCCGCTAAGGTGGCCGGCCTCGTGTGCGACGATCAGGAGTCCAGGCTCGTTCTATCGGCCCTGATGCAGGGCAAACGCGTGCTGGCCGCACGGGACGGCTTCCTGGTCTGCGACGTTCTGCTCAACGAGAGGCTTCGAGGGGAGATCGAGGGCGTGCTGGGCAAGCTCGAGGAATTCGGCGTGGTCTTCGCTCCGACCCACCTGCTGAATCGGACCTTTCAGGATCGGATGCGGACCGTAGAGGGAAAAAATACCCCGGAAATCGCTTCAGGGGATGCGGGATCGGAAGCGCCCGCATTCCGGCTCATTACGGGAAAACACATTACCGACGCCGTGGCGGATCGGACGCACACCGTCGTGTTGGCGCCTGGAGGGATGATCACACCGCTCGCCCGGGACCTGGCCAAGGAATACGCGGTGAACATCGTAAAGAGGTGATCGGAGGCCTCCTGGGCCCCGATGAGGAGAAGAATTCATGGCTGAACTCAGAGCGTACTGTCATTTAGATCGCCTGCAACCGCAATTCGCGTCCCTTTTCGCGACCCGGTGCCGAGGCTTTCTCTGCGTGGAAGGCATGGCCGCGCTGTTCGTGGAAGTGGTGCCGGGCATAGAGATCAACCGCCTGACGGACATTTCCCTGAAGCTGACCAACTCCAGGCCGGGGGAGATGATCGTGGAAAGGCGTTACGGCATGCTGGAGATTCACTCCTTCGACCAGGAAGAGGTGCTGCACGCCGGCCGCATGATCCTGGACGAGCTGGGCCTCAAGGAAGAGGATCGGTTGGCCCCGAGCATTCTGGCCACGAGCATCATCAACAAGGTGGATTCCTACCAGGCAGTGATCATCAACCGAAACAGCAAGGGCATGCTCATTCTGGGCGGCGACGACGTCTACCTCCTGGAGGTCACGCCCGCCGCTTACTCCTCCATCGCGGCCAACGAGGCCGAGAAGCACTGCAACGTCAAGCTGGTGGATATCCGCTTCTTCGGCGCGGCGGGTCGCATCTACCTCTCCGGCACGCAGGCCGAGGTCCAGGCCGCGGCCAAGGTGGTGGAGGATACCCTGGCCAACCTCGTGGGCAGAAAACCCTAATCGCAAGCAACGGGTGAAATCATGCAGGAAGCTCTGGGAATGATTGAAACGAAAGGTCTGGTGGCCGCCATCGAGGCCGCGGACGCCATGGTCAAGGCCGCGAAGGTCCGGCTTCTCGGGATTCAGAAAGTGACGGCCGGTCTCATCACGGTCATGGTTGCAGGGGATGTGGGGGCCGTGAAGGCCGCAACCGACGCCGGTGCGGCTGCCTGCGGGAGGGTCGGTGAAATGATCTCCGTTCATGTGATCCCGAGGCCGCACGATGACATCGACAAGATGCTGCCCGCATCGCCGGAATCCCTTGGAAAGAAAAAGACGACACCCGCCAGGGGCGGAAAATCGAAGGGGAAGGGTGGAAAACCGCCGCGATCCAAGTAAAGGGGCCGACCCGTTGCCGAGAGCACGGGATGCCGGCATGCAAGCCGGGTCTCCCGCGACTCGAACCCGCGGCTGCCGATCACTCACACAGGAGTAGGGAATGGCACCCGTTTTCGTCTTTGTCAAAGATGTGGAGACCGCTCTCAAGGAGGGCAGGCAGGAGATTTTGATACCCGAGGGGGCAAAGGTTTCCCCCGCAGCTCTCGACCTCATCCGGGAGCGGGGTGTCCGCGTGGTACACCAGGGCGCAAACGAGCCCCTTTCCGGCAGTGCAGAAGGGGAAGCCGTACCTCGGACAGCCGAAGAAAAACAGGAAGCCGGTGCCGGATCCGACCTTCCGGCGCACCCGACGGGATCGGCAGCCCCCGGTTCGGTGGACCCCGCGTCCTCCATCTCCGAGGAGGACGTCGAAGCCATCGTCAACCGCGTCATCGATCGGTTTCGCCAGTTGAAGGGAGGGCCGTCTCCGGATTCCTCGAGCCCGCCGGCCCCTGCCGATGACGACGATATGATCATTTGCCGTTGTGAAGAGATCACCAAGGGAGAGATCAAGGAGGCCATTCGAAACGGCATGACGACCCTGAACGGGATCAAACGGGTGACCCGTGCCGGGATGGGCCTGTGCCAGGGGCAGACGTGCCAGAGGCTTGTGAGTCAGATCCTGGCCCAGGAACTCGGCCTTGCCCCGGCCGATGTCGAGCCCAGCACGGCCCGGGCTCCGGTCCGACCCATTCGTCTGTCGGTCTTCGCAACAGGCTGAGAGAGGGAGAGAAGATGCCCGATACTGGAGATGTGGTCATTGTGGGCGGCGGCGTGATGGGCTGTGCCCTGGCCTACCACCTGGCCAAGGAGGGGTTGAAGCCGGTCGTTGTCGAGAAATCGGATATCGGCGGTGAGGCGTCCGGTAGCAACGGCGGGGGGGTGAGGCAGTCCGCCCGCAACCTGAAAGAGATGCCCCTGGCCATGGAGAGCATTCGATTGTACGGCGAGCTCCACGAGGAGCTGGGCATGGACGTCGAGTACGTCCGAAAAGGCAATCTCAGGCTCTGCACAAACGACGAGGAGTTCGAAACCCTCCGAAAATCGGTGGAAAATCAGAAGGCCGTGGGCCTCGACCTGGAGATGCTCGATCGCAAGCAGGTGCTGGAAATCAACCCGTACATCGGCGATGCCGTGGTGGGTGCCAGCTACTGTCCTACGGACGGGCACGTCAATCCCCTTCTGGTGACCTATGCGTACTTCAAGCGCGCCCGGGAGCATGGGGCCCGGTTTTACACCGGGGAGGAGGTCCGCGAGGTCCGCCTTCAAAAGGGTCGGGTCACCGGTGTAGTCACGGACAAGCGCATCCTGGAAACGGACACCGTGGTCAATGCCGCAGGGGTGGCCGGGCGGCAGATCTGTAACCTGGTGGGGCTGGATATTCCCATGCGCCCGGTGTTTTCCGAGGCCCTGATCACCGAACCTTACCCGCCCCTCTTTCCCCAGATGTTCGGGCACGCGCGGGGTCTGTTTTACGGGAGACAGACCGTTCACGGGCCGTTCTTCTGGGGGGGCTTCGTGGGAACGGAGCAATACATCCACCGGGGAGGGAAGCCGCTCTTTCACTACATCGGACCGGCCATCTCCAAAGCCGTTATTGAGTACTTCCCGGTCCTCAAGGACCTCCATGTGATTCGCATGTGGTCCGGACTGATCGCGGCCATGTCCGACGGGCTCCCGGTCCTCGGGTTCACGCAAGAGGTCCCCGGCTTCGTTCTCTGCACGGGATTCAGCGGTCACGGGTTCGGACTGGCACCCGTGATCGGTCGCCTCATGTCGGAGCTGATCATGGACTGTGATGTGTCCATTCCGATTCACGACTTCTGCTTTTCCCGGTTCAACCACGGAAAGGAATGTGAATGCAGTTGCGCCGGCAATGCCACCTGCACCATCAACACGGCCGTTTGCCCGAACAAGCGGGCGTTCCTCAAGAATATTTAAAGAAAGCGAGATCCCATGATCGATCTACGGGCATTTGCAATCATCGACCGCATTCAGCGGCAGTTTGTGGGGTTCATCGGCAGCACCGCCCTGGGCTATTACCCCGTGGCGGGACAGTCCGCCTTTTTCGTGGAGATTGCACCGGGGATCGAGATCAACTCCATCACCAACGTCGTGCTCAAGCGGGCGAACGTCAAGCCGGGCGCCATGGTGGTGGAACGGACCTTCGGCATGCTCGAGGTCCACGGGGACACGCCCGCGGATGTGAGGGAGGCTGCGGATGAGGTCTTGGACTATCTCGGATTGCAGGAAGAGGACCGTCTGAGACCCAAAATCATCGCCTCCGACATGATCGATCGAACGGACGCGCACATGACCCAGATCGTGAATCGGTTTCGGAACGCCAGCATGCTGCTGGAAGACGACGCGTTGTATCTCCTTGAAATGATCCCGGCGGGGTACGCGGGGTACGCCGCCAACGAGGCGGAAAAGGCGGCGGACATCAAGCTGATCCACGTGACCGTGTTCGGTGCGAGCGGCCGGCTTTACCTGGCCGGAGAGCGCTCGGACGTGCTTGCCGCCCGGGAGGCCGCCGAATCGGCCCTGGCTTCCTTGAATGGAAGGGAAGGATAGCGATTTAGACCATGAGCTCGGCCAAGCAGGATCTTCTGGAAAAGATCGTCAAGGTCTACCCGACCCTCTCGCCCAAAAAACGGCGCGTGGCGGACCTGATCATGAAGGACTACAAGAAGATCTTCTTCATGACGGCCAAAGAGGTCGCGCAGTCGTGCGGGGTCAGCGAACCGACCATCGTGCGCTTTGCAGCCGATCTCGGGTTTTCGGGTTACGCCGATTTCCTCGACTACATGAAAGGGCTGCTCCACACGGAGCTGACGAGCGTCGATCGGCTGGAGAGCACGAAGCACCGGTTCAATGAGGGCTCCACCCTGGAAATGTACTGCCACAACGCGATGCGAAACCTCGAGAACCTCATGAGCCGCGTTTCCTTAGGCCACATGAAGCAGGTTGCAACCACCTTGGGTGAAGCCCGCGCCGTGTACGTCGCGGGATACCGGGCCAGCGCGACGCTCGCTCAGCATTTCGGATATCTGCTGAAAAAAATCCGGGAAGACGTCTTCATCGATACCACCCTTTCCTGGGAGCTGATCGATGCCCTGAACACGGCAAGCCAGGGAACCGTGCTTTTCGCCATCGCATTTCCCAGATACTCCCGAAAAACCATCGACATCATCGAGTACGCCAAGAAGTGCGACGTGACGGTCATCGGGCTGAGCGACAACCCCGTTTCCCCGATCATCACCCTTGCGGACCAGCACCTGATCGTCGACATCGAAGGCGTTTCCTTTGTAGACCCGTTTGCGCACATCATCACGTTTCTCGGGGCCCTCGTGCACGAGATCACGTTCGTCGACAGTGAAAAGGCCATGAGGGGTCTTTCCAACTTCGACCACGGCGTGAAAGTGGCGAATGAGTTCTACACGGAAGAGTGCTCGGACGAAAGGCTCAAATACCGGTTGGACGGACCCACCGTTACCTCGCTCTGGCCTCAAAAGGCGAACGTCGAGGAGTGAGTCCGGCGCCGGTCGGATCGTTCATTCGCAACGCGAATCGAGAGGATGCTCATGAATCTTGACGAAAAAACAATCAACCAGATCGTGGAAACGGTGGTTCAGAGGCTGTCCGAGCAGCCGGCGAGGGGAGGGGACGCGCAACCCGGAAAAGCGCTCCCGAAAACCTCCTCCGGCGCGCAGGACGGGGTGTTTCAGGACATCGAGGATGCGATTCGCGCGGCGGAAACCGCGCAGGCCTCCCTGGTCGCGCTGCCCCTGCAGGTCCGTGAGAGGATCATCCAGGCCATCCGTGACCTGGGCATCGCCCATGCCGAGGAGTACGGTCGCCTCGAGTTCGAAGAGACCGAGCTCGGATCCGCCGAGGACAACGAAAAAAAGAACATCTCCGCCTGTCAGGTCCTTGGCATGGAAGACCTCGAGCCGGAGGTCTTCATGGGAGACCAGGGCCTGACCATCATCGAGAGGATCCCCATCGGGGTGATCGCCTCGGTGAATCCGGTCACCAACGGAGCGCCTACCATTCTTTTCAACGCCGTGATGATGATGGCGGCCGGGAACACGGTGGTCAACAATCCCCACCCCAAGACCCGTCTGGTCTCCGCCCGCGTGATCCGGGATTTAAATCGGGTGATCGTGGAAGCCGGCGGCCCTCCCAACTGTATTTGTTGTCTGGAGGAGCCGTCCGTTCCCTCGGCCCAGGCCCTGATGACCCATCCCAGTGTCCCCATGATCGCGGTGACCGGAGGGCACGGCGTGGTCGCTTTTGCCAGCCAGACCGGAAAGAGGGTGATTGCCGGGGGGCCCGGGAACCCGCCCGTGGTGGTGGATGAAACGGCGGACCTGGAGCGCGCCGCTCAAAGCATCCTGGAGGGGGCCGCCTTTTCGAACTGCATAGCCTGTGCGAGCGAAAAGGAGATTTTCGTGGTCGAGTCCGTGGCCGATCGACTCAAGGAGCTTCTCATCCGCCATGGAGCCTACGAGATCTCGCGCGAGCAGGGCGAGGAACTGGTGAAGCACATCTTCAAGGAGGTCAAGGAACCGGGAGAACCGGGGGTCATCAACATGGACTACATTGGTCGTTCCCCGAGCTACATCCTGCGTTCCATCGGCCTGGAGGTCGGGCCGGAGGCTCGAATCGTCATCCTGGAGACGAACAAAGACCACCCCCTCGTCTGGACGGAGCAGATCATGCCCGTGCTCCCCCTGGTCCGGTGCAGGGATGCGGATCAGGCGATCGAATGGGCCATAGCCGCGGAACAGGGAAACGGTCATACCATGGCCATTCACTCCAACGACCTGAACCGCATTCAGAAAATGGCCAGCATGGCGCGATGCGCCGCCTTCGTGAAAAACGGTTCCACAGGGCTGGCCAGCGTCGGCGTGGCCGGGGAGGGCTTCGTATCTTTTCACATCGCGACCAACGGCGAGGGACACACCCGCCCCAGGATGTTTTCTCTCACGAGGCGGTGTGTCCTGAAGGACGATTTTCGGTATCGGTTTGGGGCGAAGACAGGTAATATATAAGATTAGAGCTTCCTATCGAAACATCCCCTCTTTTCCACCGGGGCGGGTGAACAGTGTGTGAGCAAGGCCTCTTCCATCCTTTCGAACTCCAGCCGCAGCGGTTTCCGGAATGGAGCCTTTGCAGAAGCGAGACGCCGCCATGGATCTGTTGAAAAGGGAAAACTTCTCCTCGGGTGCGCCGTTCGAAGAGAAAGCCGGCTACAGCCGTGCCGTTCGCGTGGGGAACACGGTCATCGTGGGCGGTACCACCTCCACAAACTCCGAGGGTGTCGTGGAAGGGGCGGGAGACGCCTACCTTCAGACACGAATCGTGCTTCAAAAGATCGAAGAGGTCCTGACCCGAGCCGGCGCCAAGGTGTCCGAGGTCGTTCGCGTACGCATGTATGTCACGGATATCGGACAAGGACGGGATGTGCTGAAGGCGTACTCCGAGTGGTTCAAGGATGTCAGGCCGGCCATTACCATGGCCGAGGTCTCCGGCCTTGCGCGCCCCGAGCACCTCGTCGAGATCGAAGTGGAGGCGATCACCGGATCGTATACCACCGCTCGAAGATAGAGAACCGCACTCTCCCGGAAGACGGCGGATCATACCGTTCCTGTCCGGGCTTTGCTTGCAGGATCCATTGCATTTCATTCGAAGAAAGGGTCCACACGCGTTGAAATCGAATGCGGCGCACCCCTCTTCTGTTCCTTCTGACCTGTTGAAAGGCGCTGAGGGTCCATGATTCCACGAGTAGAAATATAAATCCCTTCACCCTGGTCGGGAAAAGCTTATGAACCGCGCTCTCCTGCATGTGCTTCGAAACCGTTTTCAAGGAGGCGCGCGCCTTGTTTGGGGCGCGGTTTTGTGTCGAAGGGGGTGAGCTCGATGTGTGGAGACGCGGCGCTCGGGCGCCGCTGATTCGAACCGTAGGCGTTGGTCGGGGACCCTGTCCACGGCCGGGTCCAAGTCGAACATTCAAAAAGAAGGAGGGGACTTATGAGAGGGAAACGGTTTACCGGGATAGGTGCAGCTTTCATCGTGGCCGTTCTTGCCGTCGCATTCCTGGTCGCGCCGCTGAGTGGCGCGGCCGAGGCCAAGGTGTTTCGCATGAAGATCCAATCCGCCTTTCCTCGCGGCGACATCTCCATGGAACTCCTGAATGACATGGCCAAGTGGGCGGATGAAAAAAGCAACGGCCAGATCAAAATCCGCGTTTTCGGAGAACCCGAGATCGTACCGGCCGAGCAGTTGTTCGAGGCGACCCAGAAGGGAACGCTCGACATGCTTCACACCGTGGCTGCGATGTGGGGAGGCATCGTTCCGGTGGGAGAAGTGGAGTTCGGCCTTCCCTATGCCTACAACATTCCGGGCGATCTTCCTATCGACAAGACCTCTGCCAAGGTGCGGGATTTCTTTCTGAAAACAGGCTTCTCTGATCTGCTTCGGCAGGAGTATGGAAAGCACGGCCTCTACTGGCTCGACATGCACTCCTACGGGCGGATTTTCACTGTGGCCACCAAGCCGGTGGAAAGCTGCGATGACCTCCAGGGCATGAAGTTCCGGGTCGAGGGATCCTGGGCCACTTACTACGACATGCTCGGGGCGCGGGGGACGTTTATTCCCGGGACAGAGGCCTACATGGGTCTCAAGCTGGGAACCATCGATGCCTCCCAGTGGGACGTGAGCGCCATCACGGCCCTCAAGTGGCACGAGGTGGCCCCCTACTGGCTCATCGGCGGCCAGAACGATGTGGTTCCAGGGCAGATCCTGGTGAACATGGACACCTGGAACAGCCTGCCCGACGACCTGAAACAGGTGATGCGGGACGTGGCCGAGCAGTACTACCACGAGCTTCTCAACATCCACTTGAAGGAAATGGACAAGGTGGCGGAGCTCGTAAAGAAGGGCGAGGTGATAAAGAGCTACCTGAACGACTCCTGCGAGAAGAAGCACCGGGAAGCGGCCTACAAGCTGTGGGACACGATCGCCGAACGGGACGAGGCGGCAGCCAAGGCCATCGACATGATCAAGGAATGGCGGAAGACCCTCGAGTAGTCAACACGTCCCCTCTTGCATGACTTCCAATACGTACGGGGTTGATTCCGCAGGGGTGCACAAGGCCCCTGCGGACAACCCCGTCCTGTCTCATCGGACGGTGGAACGGATCTTCGTCCCTTCATGGAAAAGGATGCGGAAATGGCGCGTGGACTGAAAAGGATTGCGGAGATGATCGACGCCGCAAGCAATCGAATGGGATCCATTTTCTGCTACCTGGTGTTCGTCATCATGGTGATCACCACGGTGGACGTCATCGCCAGGTATGTCTTCAATCAACCCCTCCTCTGGGGCTGGACCCTGAATCGTCAGCTCTTCGGGGTCTTCATCCTTTTTGCAGGCGTTTTTGCCATGTGCAAGGGGGAGCACATCCGCATTGAGATCCTGTACGACCACTTTCCTCGAAAGTACAAGCTCATTGCACGCATCATCGCCTTGGGATGCTTCCTGATCTTCATGGGTGTGCTGGTTTGGCAGTCTTCGTGGATGGGGTGGAACTCCTTCTCGATTGGGGAAAAGGCCGCAGGAACCTTCCGGATTCCAGTGTACCCCTTCAAGATGCTCATCCCGATTCTGGCCTTTTTCTTTCTTCTCGAAGGCATCGTGGTGCTCACCCGTTCTGAGGACGACTAGAGGCTGCACGCATTCATGGACGCGAAGGGGTGTAAGGTATGAGTATCGAGCTGGTCACAGTTCTCTTGTTCAGCGGGCTCCTGTTTCTCCTGGCCATCGGCGTCCCCGTGGTTTTTGCGCTAGGGGCCATCAGCGTAGTGATCACGTTCATCATCGGGGGGACTACAGATCTTTTCATCATTGCCACCACGACCTATCGGCAGATCACAGATCCCGGCCTGATCGTCATTCCCCTGTTTCTGCTCATGGGGAACTTCCTCATCCACTCCGGCATCTCGGACCGGCTTTTCACCGCCTTGAACCAGTGGCTTTCCGGCCTCCGCGGCGGTCTGGCCATCGTGTCGATCGGTGTGTGCGTGGCCCTGGCCATGTGCGGAGGCTTCGGCCCGGGGATTCTCACCATGGGTCTCATTGCCGTGCCGGCCATGCTCAAGAACCGGTACAACCGGTCTCTGGCCCTGGGCAGCGTCATGGCCGGAGGCGTGCTGGGTGAAATCATTCCCCCCAGCATCATCATGATCATCTTCGCCTACATTTCCCGCATTTCCATCGGTAAGATTTTTTTCGGAGGGGCGATTCCGGGGCTCATCACCGCGTTTCTCTACATCGTGTACGTCGCGGTTCGCTGCTACTTCCAGCCTCACCTGGCGCCCCGGGCCGAGGGAGAGGTCACGTGGCGCACCCGCTGGAAATCCCTGAAAGACATCGTCCTGCCCGCACTGCTCGTGGTGCTGGTTCTCGGGTCCATTTTCACGGGGATGGCGACCCCTACCGAAGCGTCCGGCGTGGGCGCCTCGGGTGCTTTTCTGATCTGCATTCTTTACCGGCGCCTGACCTGGAAGGTCATACGGGATTCCTGCGTCGAGACCATGAAAATCAGCGGCATGGCCTTGTGGATTCTGGTGACGGCGACGCTTTTCGGTGTGGTCTACACGAGTGCGGGCGCTCAGGATATGGTCATGGAGATCGTAGAGAGCGTCTCCGTGAATCGATGGGTCATTCTTGCCGCCATGCAGGTCATCCTGATCCTTTTCGGGATGTTCATGGACGACTACGCGGTGTTGACCATCTGCGCCCCGATCTTTGTCCCGATCGCCGTGTACCTGGGTTTCGATCCCACCTGGTTCGCGATCGTGTTCATTCTGAACATGCAGGTCGCCTATCTGACCCCGCCGTTCGGATGGGCATTGATCCTCATGCGGGGTGTGGCCCCTCCGGAGGTGCATACCAAGGACATCTGGCGATCCATACCGCCCTTCGTGGCGATTCAGTTGCTGGTGTTGCTGCTGACCATGCTGTTTCCCGTGCTGGCCACCTGGCTGCCGGAACTGATGCTGTAACCCCATCTTTCTGTACGTCCGCAATGACGCGGAACATCCCTGGAGAGGGCAACGGAGCTCTCGACATCGTGCGGAGGTTCGATCATGTCTGAAACCCATCCTTTGGCCGGAAAGCACATTCTCATCGTGGACGACGAGCCCGATGTGCTGGAAACTTTGAAAGACCTGCTGGACATGTGCCGACTGGAGTTCGCATCCAGCTTCGAAGAAGCGCGCGACAAGCTGGAGATGCACTACTTCGACATCGCCATCCTGGACATCATGGGAGTCCAGGGGTACGACCTGCTCAAACTGGCAGTGGAAAAAGACGTGCTCTGCGTCATGTTGACGGCCAATGCCATGACCCCCCAGGATCTGGAAAGGAGCTACCAGGAGGGTGCGGCCTCGTTTCTTCCCAAGGAAAAGATAGCCGAGGTCGATCTCTTTCTGAACGACGTCCTGGAGGCCAAGAAACGGGGCAAGAGCCTCTGGTGGCGGTGGTTTGATCGTCTGGCCGACTACTTCGAGCACAAGTTCGGACCGGACTGGCAGGAGAAGCACCGGATCACCGTGAAATAGGGACCTTTCCCCATTTCATACAGAGCATTTCACCCGTGTGTGCTTTCTGGAAATGGAGGTTGTCATGGCCGCAGACATGGTGCTCCTAAATGGTAAGGTGATCACTGTGGACCCGAATTTCACGATTCAGGAAGCCGTTGCCGTGAAAAACGGCCGAATCGAAGCGGTGGGAACGATCCAGGAGATTCAAACCCATATTGGGTCGAGCACCCGAGTCCTGGACCTTCGAGGCAAACCTCTTCTCCCGGGCATCAATGAGACCCACATGCACGCACCTTTTTTCGGGGCGAGCCGCCCTCCGCTCTCCCTGGACCTGACCTATCCGGCGGTTCAATCCATCCAGGACATGGTGGAGGCCCTTCGAGAAAAAGTCGGGGATACGCCGCCTGGGGAATGGATTCGCGGTTTCGGGTGGGACCAGAGCTCCTTGGAGGAGTGTCGCAGCGATCCGTCCCGCCTTCCGCGAAAGCAGGACATCGATCCTGTTTCCCCGGACCACCCCATCGCCTTCACCGATTTTTCCTGCCACACCCTGCTGGTCAACAGCAAGGCCCTGGAGGTGGCCGGGATCACGGCGGATACTCCGGATCCGGAATCCGGCGAGATGGAGCGGGATCCGGCAACCGGCGAGCCCACCGGCATTTTCAAGGAGCCCAAGGCCCAGGAGCTGGTATCGCGCCATGTGCCCCTGTTGACGCGTGAAGAAAAGAGGCAGGCGGTGCTCACCGCGCTTCAACATCTGAACGCCAACGGGGTCACCAGCTTCACGGACGCGGCCATAGGTCCCGGTGGAGAAGCCTACCTCTACGGTGTGATGAGTGGCGAGTTCGTGGACATCTACCGGGAGCTCCTCGAAGAGGGGAAGCTCACGGCCCGGGTCAACGTCCTCCTGCTTTATGGCGATTACGGGGCGCTCACCCTGGAGGATATCCAGAGGAACATTGAGACGTTCCAGGTCCCCAGAGGGGTGGATAGCGACTGGCTTCGGTTTCCCGGAGTCAAAATATTTGCTGACGGCATCCCGCTCACGTACACGTCCTGGATGAACGAGGACTACATAGGCGGTGATTTTGGGCACGGGAGCTCCGTCATCCCGGGAAAAACGGACCAGGAGCAGTGGGACAACCTGATTGCCATGATCCGGTACATCCATTCCAAGGGATACCAGATCGGCCTGCACGCCACGGGCGATCGGGCCATTGACGCGGCCGTGGAAGGTTTCGCGGAGGCCATGAATGAGCGCCCTTCGGGAGACCCCCGTCATTACATCATCCATGGCGATTTCATCAGTCGGAAGAATGCCGAGACCCTGAAACGGCTGAACTGTGGTGTGGCCATGCAGCCGTTCATAGGAGCCATGATCGCGGACTTCGAGCCCTATGTGGTGGGTGAGGAAAGGGCGGCCTACGAATGGCCGGCGCGCACGGTCCTGGATGAAGGGGTCAACCTCACCAGCAACTCGGACGCACCCGTGACCTACCCCAACTGGAGGTTGGGCGTCCAGGCCGCAGTCCTTCGGGAAGGCCTGATCTCCGGTGAGGTGAGCGGTCCCGAGCAGTGCATCTCGGTGGAAGAAGCCATCCGCACGTATACCGTGAACGGGGCCTGGCAGGATCACATGGAAGAGCTCAAGGGGTCCATCGAGCAGGGGAAGTTTGCGGATTTCTGTGTGATCGGGGAGGACATCCTCGCCGTCGATCCCCACGAGATCGGCCAGATTCCCGTGCTCATGACCATCACCGGGGGGAGCATCGTCCATGACGCGAGCCAAGGTGCGTTTGACTGATCACTCCATGTGGTAACGTGATACCGACGATGAGACTCGACCTCCTGGAACACGACCCTCTGGACTATGCAAACACCAACGTCGATTTGTGGGCTCAAAAGAGGGGTCACACCGTCGTTCGAACCTACGTCTGCAAAGGAGAAGCCCTTCCGCGTGCGGAGAACGTGGAGTGGTTGATGGTTATGGGCGGTTCACCCCACGCCGATGACGAGGCCTCCAATGCCTGGCTCCCGGGTGAAAAAGCCTTCGTACATGACGTTCTGGAATCGGGGACGCCCATCCTGGGGATCTGCTTCGGCGCTCAGGTCCTGGCAGGGATCCTGGGGGGTGATCTCTTTCGCGCCGAGCACAAGGAGATCGGATGGCATGAGGTCCTCCTGACCGATGAAGGAAAGGAGAGCTTCCTGTTTGAGGGGGTGCCGGAGGCATTCGAGACCTTTCACTGGCACGTGGACCATTTCTCCCTGCCGCCCGGGTGTGTGAGGCTTGCTACGAGCGAGGCCACGGCCAACCAGGCGTTCGTGTGTCCGAAGCGCCCCGTGGTAGGCTTGCAGTTTCACCCGGAACTCACCCTGGACCTCGTGGACTACTTTGCGCGGGAGCACAGCGAGGAGTGGGTCCCGAGCACCTATGTGCTCGGGAAGGATGCGGTAAGGGCCCGGATCCGCGCCATGGAAGACACGTACTGGCTGATGGAACGCATTCTGGACAACACGGCCGGTTGGTTTCGAATGGCGTGAACAAGGGCCATTCAATCGTTCGCATGGGAGAATCCGATCCGGATCGCCCCCTGCCTTGACAGGCGTGGCGCGGTGTGGCATAAGGGCGACCAAGAGTTATGCCAGGCCTCTTCAGGCCACCCAGGCTCTGCACTGGGTGGCTTTTTTTCGGGCGTTCGAGAAACGAAAGGAGACATTTTTTCTTTCACCCCGGGTATCCTTTCCCCCGTTCTGATGTTTCAAGCCCCTTGAAACAATTCACTTGAAACATATCCGCGTTTTATGAGATAAAGTTCATTATAAAAAGGTAGTTAGTCGTTTCAGGCACAGAGAAACGTTTCAGGTATGAAACAAATATTGGAAGCCGGTGACCCGGTGTTTTTGCGAAAGACCCATAAAAATCAAGGGGATAAGCTTGTGGCACGCCTGTTGCTCAAATGAAGAGTGGAAGGAGATCCAAGATCGGGCCGCATCCGATCAACGCCCATTCGATCAGAAAGGATGAGAGACGTGAAACAGAACGGCAAGGACATTGACACCATTCTGGAGAGCTACCCCGGGGAACCGAGGTACCTCATCGCCCTGCTTCAGGATGTGCAGGCCGAGTACAACTACATCTCCGAGGAGAACCTCACCCTCATCTGCGATCACGTGGGGGTCCCCCTGACCCAGGCCTATGCCGTGGCAACGTTTTACGAGTCCTTCAGCCTGGAGCCGCGAGGAGAGCATGAGATCAAGGTGTGCCTGGGTACGGCCTGCCATCTCAAGGGAGGCCAGCGCCTGGTGGAAAATCTGTCCCGCGACCTCGGGATTCAGCCGGGACAGACCACGGAGGACCTCAAGTTTACTCTGGACACCGTGCACTGTCTGGGGGCGTGCGCGCTCGCGCCCGTGGCCGTGGCGGATGATGAGTATCACGCCAAGGTCACGTCCAAAAAATTGAACAAGATTATTAAGAATCTGTCCGCGGAGTAAGGAGGAAACCATGGCTCAAGTCAGTGCAGCGGAGGACAGAAACAAGCGGCTCGAATCGGTGGAGGAGCTCGAGAGCTTCCGGGAGCAGCTGCTTGCGGAGCGGGATCCGGATCGGCCTCGCGTCATTGTATGTCTTGGCACCGGTTGTCGGGCCAACGGAAGCCCCAAGGTGGCCGAGGCCATGCGAAAGGCCCTTGCTGCCGCGAAGATGGACGCGTCGGTGGTTCCGGAGATCAAGACCACGGGATGTCCAGGTTTCTGTTCCAGAGGCCCTGTGGTGATCCTGGAGCCCTCGGGTATTTTTTACCAGCATGTACAACCTGAAGACGCCGAAGAGATCGTACAGACCAGTCTGGTGGAGGGAAAACCCGTGGAGCGCTTGCTCTACAAGGATCCCAAGACCGACGAGCCCATCGCTCACCAGGACGACATTCCGTTCTACAAGCATCAGCAGAAGATCGTCATGCGGCGCATCGGGCACATCGACCCCACGGACCTTCGGGACAGCATCGCGGCCGGTGGATACAAAGGGCTGGCCAAGGCCCTGACACAGATGACTCCTGAGGAGGTGGTTGCCGAGGTGGAGGCTTCCGGTCTTCGAGGCCGGGGCGGGGCCGGGTTCCCCACGGGCCGCAAATGGCAGACGGCCATTCGGGCGGCCAAGAAGAAGAAAGAACCCATCTACGTGGTCGTGAACGGCGATGAGGGCGACCCGGGCGCGTTTATGGATTGCGCGTTGATGGAGGGAGATCCCCACGCGCTCCTTGAAGGGCTGATCATTGGCGCCTATGCCATGGGAGCCCACCAGGGGTTCATGTACGTACGGACCGAGTATCCTCTGGCCATCGAGCACTTGAATATCGCCATGGCGGAGGCCCGGGAACTGGGTCTCCTCGGGGAGAACATCCTCGGCAGCGGATATTCCTTCGACGTCCAGATCAATCGAGGCGCAGGGGCGTTTGTGTGCGGGGAGTCCACGGCCCTGTTCACCTCCATCGAGGGTCGGGCAGGCGAACCCCGGCCCAAGTACGTCCGATCCGCCGAGGAAGGCCTGTGGGGAAAGCCCACGGTCCTGAACAACGTGGAGACCTGGTGTAACGTCCCGCTCATTATCGAAAACGGCGCGGACTGGTACTCCAAGCTGGGTGTCCCGCACAGCACGGGCACCAAGGTGTTTTCCCTCGTGGGCAAGGTGAACAACGTGGGCCTGGTCGAGATCCCCATGGGCATGCCCCTTGGTGACCTGATCGAAAAGATCGGGGGCGGGGTCCCGGGTCAGGATCGGTTCAAGGCGGTTCAGACCGGCGGTCCGTCCGGAGGATGCATTCCCTACAATCTGGCCAAAACACCGGTGGATTACGATTCCCTGACCAAGGCGGGGTCCATGATGGGGTCGGGAGGTATGATCGTGATGGACGAAAAGGACTGCGTCGTGGACGTGGCCCGGTACTTTCTCCGGTTTCTGGAGGAAGAGTCCTGCGGGAAGTGCCTTCCCTGCCGCCTGGGGCTCAAGTCCATGCTCCAGTTCCTGGATGCCTTTGCCCGGGGAGAAGGGTCGGTGGACGACATCAAGGACCTGGAGAGCCTGGCCAAGGCGGTCCAGGACGGCTCGCTTTGCGCCCTCGGGGGAAGCGCCCCCAACCCGGTGCTGACCACGCTTCGGTACTTTCGGGACGAGTACGAGGCCCACATCGTCGATCACAAGTGCCCGGCGGGTGTCTGCAAGGAACTGATCACCTACCGGATCGATCCCGAGGCCTGCACGGGCTGTGGGACGTGCGCTCGAAGCTGTCCCCAGAAGTGCATCACGGGCGAGAAGAAGAAGGTCCACTCCATTGACTCGAGTCGATGTATCCGCTGCGGCATGTGCCTGGAATCCTGCAAGTTCGGCGCAGTCATCGTGGAATAGCGAGGGATATCATGACGAAAGAAAAGAAGAAGAGCGACGGCAAGATCCACTTCACCATCGACGGACAGCCGGTCGAGGCCGAGGAGGGATGGACGGTCCTGGACACGGCCCGGCAGTATCACATCCCCATCCCCACCCTCTGCTACCACGAAGCGGTCAAGCCCAGCGGGGCTTGCCGTATGTGCGTGGTGGAGGCGAAGCAGGGAAACTGGTCCAAGGTGGTCATCTCCTGCATGTACCCCCCCTGGGAGGGTGTGGAGATCGAGACGAGATCCGAGCGCGTGCTCAATGTCCGGCGGTGGATCCTGGAGATGCTCCTTGCCGAGTGCCCCGCTTCCAAGGAGATTCAGGAGCTGGCTGCGGAGTACGGCGTCCACAAGACCCGGTTCAAGGTGGAAAACCCGGAAGAGCAGTGCATGCTGTGCGGGCTCTGCGTGCGGGCGTGCCAGGAGATCGTGGGAGTAAGGGCCATTTCCTTCGGTTCCCGAGGCGTGCACAAGCACGTGGCTACGCCCTATATGGTTCCCAACCAGGCCTGCATTGCATGCGGATCCTGTGTCACGGTTTGTCCTACAGGCGCCATGCAGGCCCGCCTGGACAAGGTCCGGGGTGACATTTCCGAGCGAACCGGCCACGGCTTTGCCCATTAAGGAGGAGAAAATGACAAAAAAGACGACTTCCAAGAAATCGTCCGTAACCGGGGCCAAGCTGGGCGTCTTTCTGTGTGAGTGCGGAGGCAAGATCGACGGCAAGCTGGATCTGGCCCAGTTGAAGAAGGCGGTCAAGGCTGCGCCCGACGTGGACTACGTGAAGGCCCTGCCCTACAGCTGCATTCTGCCCGGGTTGACCGAAATTCGGAAAGCCGTCAAGCGAAATAAGCTCGAGCGGGTGATCGTGGCTGGGTGCGAGCGGCGGATCATGCTCAAGAAGTTCGAAGCCGAGCTGGAACCGACCGGCCTGGCCCAGGGCCAGATCGACGTGGTGAACGTTCGGGGCTACGTGGCCGCGGTGAACCAGGGCGAGCCCAAGGCGCTGGCCGAGAAGGCGGCCAAGCTCATTTCGGCTTCTGCGGCCGGTCTCAAGGCCCTGGTCCCCTCGCCGTTACAGAAGATCGAAATGAAGGGGCCGGTGATGATCCTGGGAGGGGGTGTTGCGAGCTACTCCGCGGCACAGGAGTTCGCCCGGGACGGGGTCGAGACCCTGATGGCCGTTCAGACCGAGGACATCGAGGACGAGATCCGCATCCTTCACGAGCGGTATCCCGGGGAGCGGCACTACCACGATCGCCTGATGAAGATCATGGCGGAGGTCGATGCCAGCCCCCTGGTCAAGCACATATCCGTGGGCGAGCTGGAGCAGGTCATGGGCTGCGTGGGGGATTACACTGTGACCTTTTCCGCGGAAGGGGACGAGCCTCCGCGGGTGTACAAGGCCGGCGCCATTATTGCGGCCCTGGACGGCGAGATGCTCAATCAGGGCTCCGAGTTCGGACACGATGGAAAGCGCGTGCTCTGCCACACGGAGATGGAGGAGTATCTCTGGCTCCACGGGGTCCCCAGCCACCGGATGGTATTCTGGGTGAACGATCTGGAAACGGATCGACCTTACGCCTACCTCTCCTCAAGAACCGCCTGGAACATAGCGGTGTACATGCGGGAGAACAACTCGAACTGCGACCTGACCATCCTTTACAACGACAAGGTCGCGCTTCCCCTGAGCGCTGCGGAGCGCATCAAAGCCCGGCGTATGGACATCCGGTGGATTCCCTATGACGGAAACGTGCGCCCCACGGTACAGGACGGGTACATCACCTACGATGAACCGGGAAGCCAGATCGAGCGTGAGCTCGCGTGGGATCAGCTCGTGCTCTCACCCAAACGGCATCCGGGTGCGGAGCAACTCAAGGTCGCCCAAATCCTGGGGCTGGACGTGCACGGGGAGGAGTTTCTGGAACGCAATCCCCAGATGGTGCGTCCCGAGCAGGTGGGCATGGAAGAGAAATTCCTGGCGGGCTCTGCGCGGAAACCCTGCGACCTGAGGGAGAGCCTTCGCCAGGGCAGAAGGGCGGCCCAGAAGACGGCGGAGATCATGCTGAAGGCAAAGGCCGGCGAGCTCTTTGCCCCCCGCATGGTGTGTACGGTGGACCAGTCCAAGTGCATCGGGTGCGGCCTGTGCAAAGAGATCTGCGACTGCGGCGGTATTGCCCCTGTGGAAGGCCCGGGCGGGAACATCCCCCGGGTGGTGGATCCCATGACGTGCACGGGCGGCGGCACGTGCGCCGCGGCATGCCCCTACCACGCCCTTTCCCTCCAGAACAACACGACCGACCAGAGAGAGGCCCGTGTCACCGCCCTGGCCAATCGGCTCGCGAACAACGAGGTCATGGGTTTCGGCTGCCGCTGGGGGGGAGGTGCTGCGGCGGACAACGCGGGCGTGCGGCACCTGGGGTACAGTGAACGATTCTACCTCCTGCCCATCGACTGCATCGGGCAGCTCGATCCTGTGGTTATGGGACGGGCCTTCCTGGAAGGGGCCAACGGCCTCCTGCTCCTGGGTTGCCCCCCGGAGGAGTGCCACCACAGCTATGGGTTGGACCACACATGGAGCCGGGTCCTTCTGGTGAAGAAGCTTTTCAGCCTCATCGGGCTGGAGCGGGACCGGATCGCCTTGGCCCACATGGACCTGAACAAGCCCGAGCAGCTGGTCAAAACCGTGGACCGGTTCGTGGCCATGATGGACGAGCTCGGCCCCATTCCCAGGGACGATCAGATGCAGGCCAAGATTCAGGACCTCTACGACACGCTGAACAACCCACGCGTCCGGTGGGTCCTCGGGGCCAGCCTGAGACGGCCCTGGGAAACGACCTATCCTGCGGATCAGCGCAATGCCCTGGCTTTTGACGAGACTTTCTCGGACGTGGTGACCGAGGAGTTCCTCCGAACCCGGATCGTGAACTTCCTCAAAAGAGAGGCCAAGGTGCTCGAGCTGAACGACATCGTGTCCTCCATCGGGGAAGAGAAGCAGCGCGTGCTGAGCTGCCTCAAAGACCTGTCCGACGAGGGGATGATTTCCAGGATTTACAAGGACCGCGTGCCCCACTACAGCCTTCAGTAGGCGCGAAGATATCCTAAGCGCGAAGAAACAGACGTGAGGCCCCGAATGGGGCCTCACGTTTTTTGTCAAACCCTTTGGCCTTCCCGCAGCGCGACCTCGGCCTTCGCTTGGGATCGTTTTCTCGAGAGCCCCAGTGATAGCGGAAAGCGGAACGAGCCAAGGAAACACCACTGCGTAGGTCCGCTCCACGAGGTTGAATTGAACGAAAAGTCCTATAGAAACCCCGTCCGGGTTGTAGCGCAGCCGGCGATTGAAAGCGATTTCCGCCGTGCTTCAAAAGGGCAGATCGATTGGGCTTTGGAAAGCGACTACTCTAGGAAGAAAGGACGTCGGAGGAGTTTTTGCTCAGCCCATACTTACGGATTTTCCGGGTCAGGGTGGACATGCTGATCTTCAAGGCCCTGGCGGCATCCTCCTGACGGTGAAACCGGCGGAGGGCCTTGGCCAGGAGGGACCGTTCGTATCCTTCCATCTCTTCCTTCAACGGGGTCGGCCAGTTCTGCATGTCGGGAGATTCGCCACGGATCCATTCCCTTGCTCCGGAGGACGGAACGTGCTGAAGCCGTCCAGGAAGATCCTCGACCTGAATGACCTCACGGGCCTGTAAGACGATGAGCCGCTCCACGAGATTGGCCAGTTCCCGGACATTGCCGGGCCAGGCATAACCGGTCAAAGCGTCCACGGCCTCGGAGCTGATCCAGGTGTTGGTCCCGTAACGCAGGTTGAACTGCTCGAGGTAGTAGTAGAGGAGCTCGGGAATGTCCTCCCGGCGTTCCCGCAGTGGTGGGATGAAGAGGGGGACCACGTTCAGCCGGTAGTAGAGGTCCTCTCGAAAGCGGCCCTTTGCTGTCAGGGATTCCAGGTCCTGATTCGTGCTGGCGATGATCCGGGTGTCGATGGGCTTTTCCTGCACAGCGCCGATTTTCAGGACGGCTCTGGCCTCGACCGCGCGCAAGAGCTTGACCTGGAGCTCCAGGGGCAGCTCTCCGACTTCATCCAGCAGGAGCGTCCCCCGGTGAGCGCTTTCAAAGAGGCCGCTTTTACCTCCCCGGCGCGCGCCGGTAAAGGCCCCGGGCTCGTAGCCGAAAAGCTCGGACTCCAGGAGGTGGGGTGGGATGGCGCTGCAGTTCACGGTGACAAACGGTCCTTGGCATTGGGGGCTTCGTTCGTGTATAATTTGGGCGATCAACCCTTTTCCGACACCGGTTTCCCCCGTGAGCAGAACGGGGCAGTCGAAAAGTGAGAGACGCTCGATTTTATTGAGGAGATCCACCATGGGAGGGCTGGAACCCACGATCCGGGCCTGCGCCGGTTGGAAGGCCGTGTGATCCTCGAACAGGCTTTCCAGCTCCCGAAGGGATTGTGCCCCCTGAACGCTACGCATAATGGTGGCCAGCCGGATGACTTTCCGTCGCTTGTCATACACGGGAAACGCGCTGGAAAAGAGCTTTTTTCCCGCCATGGTTCGAACGGTGGCTGTGGAAGGTCTCTTTCTCAGAAGCAGTCGCAGGATGGACGAATTGTCGATGATCCCTTTGTCCACGGCCTCCTGAACATGAAGGCCGAGGAAGTGGTGGGCGCCGAGGCCTGTGATGTGCTCGAACGCGCTGTTGACCCGCGTCATGACGCCGTTGGAATCCGACACGCAAATGCCGTAGGTGCAGTGCTGAATGATGGCCTCGGACTCCAGAGAAAACTGCGGCCTGATGCCCATAAGAATCCCCCAAAGGATGCAGCCCGTTTTGGGCGATGTTGCGTGGAACGGCTCAAAAAAGACTGCTCAAATCCGGTGGTTCGGGGGGGCACGTGAGAAGCACCCCCTTCCCAAGATGAGTCGGCAGCAATCGTTTCTCAAGATATGTAAGGGGCTTATACAACGCATTTACCCGTTTTGCAAATGTTTCGTTTCACCCGGCACGCAATTTGGATAGGACACCCTCGTACGATGGTGCCGCGTCTCACGGTTTCGATTCGAGGATCCGCTCGGGACCGCGTTCGGGATCGGGCGAACGGTCTCGTCGAAGGGTGACGGCTCAGGAAGTCTGAAGGCGCTCCGCCTCCTGCCCGTTCCGCAGGGAACCGAGGCGTGCCGGCGCCGGATGCGTCAAATCCGTGAATCCTGAAAACAAGGAGAGGTGACATGGGTAAGAAACGGTGCATGGCAGTGTGGACCTTGGTGCTCGGTGTACTTCTGATCATCCCTTCGACAGGGATCCTCGCGGCGGAAAAAGGCGATCCCATCGTGATCGGGGCGCCGGTCCCCCGAGCGAGCGCTTACGGGCAGAACGGTGAGCGCGGCCTGATCCTGGCGGCCGAGGAGATCAATGCGGCAGGCGGGATCAAGCTGAATGGGAAGATGTGTCCCATTGACCTTCAGATCATTGACAGCCGGGACGAGGAACCCGGCGTTCCTACCAGCTCGGTGCTTCTGGCCATCGAGAAGCTCATCCTCCAGAAGAAAGCGGACGTGATCGCGGGCGGCCCCTGCATGAGTGAGTGCGGCATGGCGGCCCTGGACCTCTACGCCCGGTACAAGGTCGTGGACGTGGTCTCCATCGGCTGCTACACCCCATCTTGGGACGCCAAGGTGGGCAAGGACCTCGACAAGTACAAGTTCTCCTTCCGCGAGAGCGGAAGCGTGAAGTGGTACATCAAGGAGGCCATCGATCTTCTCGGCCAGGTCAAGGAGGAGCACGGATTCAACAAGCTCTTCATCTCTATCGACGACAGCCTCATGTGCCGTAAGGCCGCAGGCATCGTGGAGAAGCTCGCCGTCAAGACAGGTTGGGAAATCGTGGGCCAGGACAAGCACCCCATCGGCACGACGGATTACTCCGCGGCCCTGAGCGACTGCAAGAAGTCCGGGGCCCAGGTCATGTTCATCTGGGCCTACTCGCCGGAGACCTCGGTCCTGCTCAAGCAGTGGGCGGACATGGAGGTGCCGGCCCTTCCCATCGGATTCATCGGCGCGGCCGAGGACCCGGGTTTCTGGGAGGCTACGAACGGTAAGTGCGAGTACAGCGTGGTCACCCTCTCCGAGACGGGCAATGTCCCGACCAATGCCACGCCCAAGGCCATGGAGTTTTACAACGCCTTTGAAAAGCGCTGGGGCGTGCCCCCGCGGAGCACGGGGTGCGTGAGTGCCTACGAGTCCCTTTACGTGCTCAAGGACGCCATCGAACGGGCGAACTCCCTGGAGGACGATGCCCTGATCAAGGCCCTGGAGGCCACGAACCTGCCCGCAGTGCGCGGAACCATCCGGTTCGACGAGAACCACCAGGTCGTGTACGGCTACGACCCGAGCAACTCTGTTCTGGGCTGCTGGGTCCAGTGGCAGGACGGGGAGCGCGTGCAGATCTTCCCCGAGGTGGCGGCCATGGGCAAGCTCAAGATGCCTCCCTGGTTGAAGAAGTGATCTTTTCTATCCATTTCTTGTGATAACGGCAGCGTTTCCCCCTTTCCCGCACATGGTTCGAATCGAAGTGCGGGAGAGGGGGGCTGCATTGATTCCGGGAACCGCAGCCCATGGAAATCCTGATCTACGGTACGGTCAACAGCGTGATCTTTGCACTCATCGCCGTGGGGTTCACCCTGGTCTACGGGGTGGCGCGCGTACCCAACTTCGCCCACGGTTCCATTTACATCCTGGTGGGGTTCCTCACCTACACGTTCATCAAGGACCTGGGCATTCCCTACCCCCTGGCCATCCTCATCTCGCTTTTGATCGCCGCGGCCATCGGCCTGGTGATCTACCGGTTCATCCTGATTCGGCTGAGGGGCCTTCCCACCTCGGAGATCATCGCCTCGTTCGCCGTGAGCCTGATCATCCTTGAAGGGCTTCGAATGCAGGGGATCTGGGGGTTCAAGGGGTTCATCGGGCCGTTCTACATGCTCCCGCCCTTCATTGAGGGCAAAGTGGAGATCTTCGGCGTTTTCGTGAACTACCAGCGCCTCCTGATCATTGCCGCCGGCTTTGTGGTGGTGGGGTTCCTGTGGGTCTTCACCCACCACACCAAGGTCGGGCTGAAGCTTCGGGCCATTGCCCAGGACGAGCACGCGGCCATGATGCTGGGCATCCACTCGGACCGGACCGCCATGATCAGCATGTCCATCGGATCGGCCCTGGCCGGGTTGGCCGCACTTTTCGTCCTGCCCCTGGGAAACATCACGGCCGAAACCGGGTACAAGGTGCTGATCTACGCCCTGGCCGTGTGCATCATCGGCGGCCTGGGGAGCTGGGCCGGAGCCGTGCTGGCCGCCTTTGTCCTCGGGTTCGCCATGAAGATCAGCACGGCGCTCTTCGGCGCCATGTGGGAGTCCGTGGTCCTCGTGGGGACGATCATTGCAATTCTGCTCTTTCGCCCATCCGGGCTGCTGGGAAGGCAGAAAGAGCTCGAGGAAAGGGTATAGGCCGTGGGACAAGGGATGACCCGAAGGAAGAAGCGGCTGGACCGGCCCATCAAGGTGCGAACCGAGGGGCTCTATGCACTGAGCTCGTGGTCGGAAATGGCCTACCTCATGTTTCCGAGGGCGCTCCTTATCGTGGGACTCCTCGTGCTTCCGTTCTTCCTGGACCTTTACTGGCAGCGGGTGATCTGCGCGGCCGGGATCTATGCGCTCTTGGCGCTTGCCTTCGACTTTCTGGCCGAGTTCGTGGGGCTCGTATGCCTCGGCGGTGCGCTTTTCGTGGGTGCGGGAGGATACATCTCCGGACTCCTGAACAGCACCTTCGGCTGGCATCCGCTCGTCTGCATCCCCCTGGCCAGCGTGGGAGGAGCCGTCTTCAGCACGGGGGTGCTCATTCCGGCCCTGCGGCTTCGCGGCATCTACTTTGCCATTGTGAGCTTCATGCTGCCGCTCTTCGCGGTCTACATCATTATTGCGCTGAGCGTCTTCGGGGGAACCCAGGGAATCAGTGCGCTGGACAACCTGCCCAACACCTGGTTCGAGATTTACCTCATCCTTTCTGTGGTCCTGATCGCCCTCTTTCTGGTCCGCCGTCTGGTCAACGAGGACATGGGGCTCATCCTGCGGGGGATCAAGGACAACGACCAGGCCGTGAAGGCCTCGGGAATCAGCATCACGAACTACCGCATCCGCGCGGTCTTTATCGCGGCCCTGATCGGGTCCTTCGGTGGGGCCTACCTCAGCCACCTGTACGGGTGGCTGGGGATCAGCCTCTTTGCCATGGACTTTTCCATCCTCCCCATCGCCGCGGCCGTTATGGGAGGGCTCGGAACCCTGGCCGGCCCCGTGCTTGGGGCGCTCGTTCTGACGCCCCTTTCCGAGGCGCTTCGAGGCTTCGGTCAGCTGCGGGTGGTGGTCTATAGCCTGATTCTCATTGCCTTTATCGTGTACAAGCCCGAGGGAATTCTGAGCTGGTTGCAGCGCAAGTATCACCAGTTCGAGCACTGGGAAGATGTGTAGCTATGGAAAACGAGCCGCTTCTGAGACTGCAAGGCGTGAGCAAGGCGTTCGGAGGGGTGCAGGCCGTCCTGGACGTGAGCTTTGAGCTGTACCCCGGCGAGATCCTCGGGGTCATCGGGCCGAACGGGTCGGGCAAGACCACCCTGGTGAACCTTACATCCGGATTTCTCCGGCCCGACCGCGGGACCGTCACGTTCAAGGGAAAGAACATCACGGGGCAGCCCCCGCACAAGATCGCCAACATGGGCCTCACGCGGACCTTTCAGGTCATGCGCCCCTATCACAGTCTGGCCGCGTTCAAGAACCTGATCGTGCCCCTGAACTCCCCCCGCGTGAAGCGCTCCCGCAGCGGCACTTTGGGGGATCTGGATGCCGTGGCTATCGACATCCTCGAGGACATCGGGTTCGAGCGGGACGCCCGCGTGCCTTACAAACCCGCGGGATCTCTTCCCCTGGGGTATCTCAAGCGGCTGGAGCTGGGGCGGTGCATCGCGCTCAAGCCCGAGGTGATCCTGTGCGACGAGATCTTCTCGGGCCTGAGCATGTCGGAGATCAGCTCGCTCGTGCCCCTCATGGAGCGGCTCCAGATGGAAGGTGTGACCCTCGTCATGATCGAGCACCGCCTGCGCGAGCTCTTCCGGCTGGCGAACCGGGTCATGGTCATGAATTTCGGTGCGAAGATCGCAGACGGGCCTCCGGCCGAGGTCATGGAAGACGCTGAGGTGAGGAAAGCCTACATGGGCAGGGAGACGTCCTGATGTCCGTACTGGAAGTAAAGGACCTCATGGTGTTCTACGAGAACGCCGTGGCCATCAACAATGTGAACCTGGGCTGTGGCAGGGGGAAGATCACGGGGCTTTTCGGTGCGAACAGCGCGGGAAAATCCACCCTCATGTCCACCATTTCCGGGATTATACTGGATATCAAGCGTAAGGAGAAGATGCGGGGAGGCGAGCGCATCGTCGTCCTCGGAAACGTGTTTTACGAGGGAGAGGACATCACGAACCTGGAGGCGAGCTTTCGGGCCCGCAAGGGGCTGGTACTCTGCCCGGAGCGGCGCCGGATCTTTCCCGAGAGCACGGTCATGGAAAACCTCCGTATTGGGGGCGTCCTGGCGACCCGGGAGCAGGCGCGAAAGACTCTGGACTACGTGTTCACCACCTTTCCGGCCTTGAAGAACCTGCGCAAGCGGGAGGGGGGGTTCCTGAGCGGGGGCGAGCAGCAGATGCTTGCCATCGGTCGCGCTCTCATGGCCCAGCCCAGGGTGCTCATGCTCGATGAGCCCCTTTTGGGCCTGAGCCCGCTCATGGAGGAGATCCTGATCGAAGCGATCCGGAACATCAACCAGGAGATCGGCCTCACGGTATTCGTGTCCGAGCAGTACGCCCGGCCCGTGCTTCCGATTATCGATTACGGCTACATCCTGGAGAACGGGACGGCCGTGCTGGAAGGGGACAGCCGGGAGCTCATGGACAACCCGGACGTGAAGGCGGCCTACTTCGGGGTGTGAGCTTCATCGTACTCGTACTCGTTTTTTGACGTTGGGGATGCTTTTTGTCCTGCAACTCAAAGGCCTTTGTCATGTTCTACCACGAGAAGCTTGATGTGTATCGGGTGAGCCTGGATTTTGTAGACTGGGCCTATCGTCTTTCTAGGACATTGAGTGGTCCGGATCGTCATGGACGCGATCAGTTGCTGAGAGCGTCACAATCGATTCCGCTGAATATTGCCGAAGGGAATGGAAAAAGGCCATCCGCTGACCGCAGACGGTTTTTGCACATTGCCTATGGTTCGGCCCTGGAGTGCGCGGCAATCATTGATATTCTCATTCGATGCAAAGCGGTTGAGCATGAAAGGGCGAGAAGGGCAAGCATTTGTTGGCGAGGATTGCTGCGATGTTGATCAAGATGACATCTGCCGGACGTGAGATCCGGGAGCCTGGTGCGGCTTATGAGGAATGCAGATTGAGGAATAGTCGTTGGTGTGAGTAGTATGGCGAATCACAAACATTACGGCTCAAAAGACGAGTACCGCTTCGCTGAGTACGAGTACCGTCCCGCTGAAGCGGGACTGTGTACGAGTACGAGTATGAAATAAATCACGAACCACGGATCACGGAATATGGGAAAATACGACGAACCGCTGATTGCAGGCATTGAACGCGCCGCGGAAAAGTACCCGGATCGCACGGCCATCCTCTACCTGGGCCAGCGGTTCACCTATCGAAAGCTCCTTGAGGATATCCGCCGGTTCGCCACGGCGCTGCACGCTCTGGGTCTCCGCAAGGGCGATAAGATCATGCTCTACGTTCCCAACTGCCCGCAATTCCTGATCGCCTACTTCGGCGCCCAAGTGATCGGCGCGGTTCCCGTCCCGGTCTCCCCGATCTACACTCCCCACGAGATCCGGTATCTTATCGAGGACGCCGAGGCCGAGACGGTCCTGTGCATGGACACGAACTTCCGCTACATCCAGGAGGTGATGCCGGAAACCCGCATGAAGCGGGCCATTGTCACGAACTACGTGGACATGCTCCCGGCGTACAAGCGCCTCCTGGGCTTTCTCTTCGACGTGGTGCCCGAGGGAAAGATCGAGAAGGGGCCGGAGGTCCATGCCTTTCGCCGCCTCCTTCGATCCCACCCTCCGAATCCTCCGCAGGTGGAGATCGACCCCCGCACCCAGCTCTGCTACATCCTTTACACCGGCGGCACCACCGGCTTTCCCAAGGGATGCATTCTCACGCACACGGGCATGGTCTCCTTTGTGAGCGACATCAGCCAGGTGGGCGAGGGCCACATCGAGGAGGGCAGGGAAGTCTTCATCATGGTGAATCCCTTGTTTCACCAGATGGCCCAGGGCGTGATCCTCGGCATGGTGCTCACGAGAGGCAACACGGCCGTGCTCATGCCCATCCCCCAAGTGGACCCCATTCTCAAGGCCATCGAGCGGCACAAGGGAACGCTGTTCCTGGGGGCCCCCACCCTCTATCGCATGATCCTGGAGAACGACCGGCTGCCCTACTACGACCTGAGCTCGCTCAAGTACTGCTGGAGCGGCGGGGACGTGCTGCCCCTGGAGGTCTTTCGCCGGTGGGGCGAAAAATTCCATGTGCCCATCTACCAGGTCTATGGGGCGACCGAGGTGGGATTCACCGCCATGACCCCGTTGGACGGCCACCCCGTGCCGGGCAGCGTGGGCATTCCTTTGCCCTCGCGCGAGATACGCATCGTGGACCCGGAGACCCTGGAGGAGGTACCCGACGGCAGCCCGGGCGAACTCCTGGTCACCTCGGAGTTCATCAGCAAGGAGTACTGGAAGAAGCCCGAGGAGACGGCCAGGTCCTATGTGGAGATCGACGGCAAGATCTGGTACCGCATGAACGACTTTCTCAAGCAGGACGAAGACGGGCAAATCTATTACGTGGACCGGTCCGCGGACATCATCAAGTATAAGGGATATCGCGTCTCGTGCTCTGAGATCGAAGCCACGCTTCAGGATCACAGTGCGGTCGTGGGAGCCTGCGTGGTAGGGGTGCCTGACGAGAAAGCGGGAGAGCGCATCAAGGCCATCGTGGTCCTGCGCGAGGACGTCCGGGGCGTGAGCGGCAACGAGCTCCTCAAGCACTGCCGCGACCGCCTGGCCCCGTATAAAATTCCCAGCTACATCGAGTTCCGCGACATGCTCCCCAAGAGCAAGGTGGGCAAGCTCCTTCGACGCGAGATCCGGGACGAGGAACGAAGGCGCACCGGCAAGGAGGGCAAGGCGATTCAGGTGTAGCGGCTTTCCAGTTCCCGCCTTCTGCATGCCTGTCCGTCAGACGGCCTCGCTGTTTTTCGGCCGTCTCAGAGGTCTTGTTCCCTTTCCACCCCCCAAATGAATCTCCCTGCCCCATCGGATGCGTGCTTCCGATAAAGTCCTCCTATCCTATGCTTCAAAAAACCCTGCGCCCGCCAAAGGATGCGAAGATCCTTTGACCGGGTCCAGGGTTCGATGCATCTGCATTCCCCATGACTCCCACCCTTCCATGCCCCTGGTCTTTCCATACAAGAGGAAGGGGCTACGTCAAAAATGTGCGTCAATCCATTGAGCATTGATAGGCAATGGACGTGGGCATTTTGACGCTGATTGTTAAATCGCGTCCCTTTTTTTCTTAAAACTCTGCGTATGGTGATTCTTATGAATTTGGTATGAATTGTGCAAATCGTACGGCCGTAATCAGCGGGCGCCGCTGATACTGCTTCCAGGAAGGTGGAGGGCCCTGTTGGGCAAGGACCGTGGTCTTGGGAGGAACCATGGCTCAGAGTAGGCGCTCCCGTTTGAAAAACAAGATTCGAAAAAGGAGGGAAAGAGATGAAAAAAGTATTCTGTATGCTCGTTGCAGGCATGTGGGTCCTGGCAGCCTTTTCTTTTGTCGGAGCGGCCGAAAAGGCCCCGCAGAAGATCGTGGATTTGGCCGAATCCACGCTGGTCAAGATCGGCACCGACCCGGTCATCGTCGAGGCGGTCAAATCGAAGAACGCCGAGGGCACGACATTGGATCAAATCAAGGAGATGGATGCCCAATGGCGGGACCATGCAGGGCTTGCCGACTACATGCAGGCCCTCATGGACTCCGCGTGCGGCAAACACCTGAAAGAGATCCAGGACAGCACTTCCTACTATGCCGAGATCTTCGTGATGGACAACCAGGGCGCCAACGTCGCCATGACGAACAAGACCTCGGACTACTGGCAGGGGGACGAGGCCAAGTTCCAGAAGTCTTTCAACGGGGGCAACGGCGATGTGTTTGTGGATGACGTGGAGTTTGACGATAGTGCTCAAGCGTATCTGGTGCAGATCTCCGTTCCGGTGGTGGACGGTGGAAAGGCGATCGGGGCCATCACGTTCGGGATCGATGTGGACGCAGTGAAGTAAATCCTAGGGAGGGGGGATGTCCCCCTCCATTCGAGAAAGGGAGTTCTACGCCATGAAGTGGTTCAAGAACCTGAAAGTGGGACCCAAGCTGGTCTTCGGTTTTACCGTGATGATCCTTATTGCGGCATGCCTGGGGTTTGTCGGATACCGGAGTGCAACCGTGATCAATCGGGGGCTTCAGGATATCTTCTCCTTGAGGTTGCCCAGCATCGACTATTTGATCGAGGCGGATCGAGACCTTCAGCAGGCGCTCGTGGCCGAGCGTTCCATGATTTTTGCCAATGCCAAGTCGGATCTGTTCAAGAGCCTGGTCAAAGAATACGAAGAGAATCTGGAACAATCGGATGAGCGCTGGAACAAGTACAAGGCCCTGGCTTCCACTCCCGAGGAAAGGACCATCATTTCCCAGTACGAGGAGGCGAGAACGGCATGGAAGGAGATCTCCAGGCAGGTGGTGGACGGGCGCTTGGAAGACACGCGTCAAGGCCGGCGTCTGGCCCTGGACCTCACCCTGGGCGAAGCAAAAGAGGAGTTTGAGCTGATGCGGGGCTTCCTGGATCAGTTGACCCAAATCAACTTGGAAATCGCCGAGAATGCGGAGCAGGAAGCGGCCGAGACGTATCGCGGCACCCTGGTCCAGCTGCTGGGGATCGTGGGAGTCAGCCTGCTCCTGGGATTGCTTTTGATGTGGGCGATCGGGAGAGGGGTTACGAAACCCTTGCGAAACGTCATTCAAGGGTTGAACGAGGCGTCCGATCAAGTGGCCACGGGATCGAGCCAGGTGGCCACATCGAGTCAGCTGCTTGCAGAAGGCTCGTCGGAACAGGCGGCCTCCATTGAGGAGACGTCTTCCTCTTTGGAGGAGATGTCCTCCATGACCAAGCAAAACGCCGAAAACGCCAACCAGGCCAACCAGATGATGCAACAGGCCTCGGAGATTGTGGAAAAGGTGAACCGGCATATGGGAGAGATGGCCGAGGCCATTGACGAGATCACCCGCTCCAGCGAAGAGACGGGAAAGATCATCAAGACGATCGACGAGATCGCCTTCCAGACGAACCTCCTCGCGCTCAACGCGGCAGTGGAAGCGGCCAGGGCCGGAGAGGCCGGTGCCGGGTTCGCCGTGGTGGCGGATGAGGTTCGAAACCTGGCCATGCGAGCCGCTGAGGCGGCGAAGAACACGGCCCAATTGATCGAGGACACCATCAAGGCGGTTCAGAACGGCAATGAACTGACCCAGCTCACCCAGGGTGCTTTCAAGGAGAACATGGAAATTGCCGGGAAGGTGGGGGAGCTGGTCGACGAGATCGCAGCGGCCTCCAATGAACAGGCCCAGGGCATCGACCAGGTGAACACGGCAGTCGCCGAAATGGACAAGGTGGTTCAGCAGGTGGCTGCCAATGCCGAGGAGTCCGCTTCCACCTCCGAGGAAATGAGCGCCCAAGCAGAGCAGATGAAGCATTTTGTCGGTGACCTGAAATCCCTGATCGGGGGAGAGGACGGAACCCCTGGGAGAAGGGATTCCACTCGAAGAAAAAAGGATCCCAAGCGAGCCTTGCTTCCGGTTCACGGAATGAATCGGGGGCAGAAAAAGGAAGCCGGAACCAAGGCGATCGAGGTGGTCCCGGAGCAGGTGATCCCGATGGAAGAGCGCGATTTCCAGGATTTTTAGGGGGGAGGCACATAGGGGAGTGGTTCTACGGGGCCACTTCCCCGACCCCGCAAGGGGTCCCGAAAGGAGGCGGCGCACAGGAAAGAAAGGGACGCCGATTCATGAATAGAGGCTTTTCCCTGTGCGCTTGCCTCCTTCTTTTTCGTCACACGGCTTCGATGGTGGAGGGCGGTTTGGTCCCGATGTTGTAGGTCACGCTGACCACGCCCGGGACCTCGCCAAGGATGCCCGAGGCGATCGTATCCAGGACGTCGAAGGGCAACCGCGTGGGGGTGGCGGTTCGGGCGTCCACACTGTCCCAGCAACGCACCTCGATCTGAAGGCCGAAGTCGCGCTTTCCGTCCCGCATGCCGGTGACGCGATCCTCGTGAAGGATCGCCATGTACTGGAAGGCATCGGTCCTCCGGAGCAGGCGTTCCACCACAACCGTGGCCTTTCGAACCGTTTCAATACGCTCCGGCGTGGCCTCGCCTATCACGCGGGCGGCCAGGGCCGGTCCGGGGAAGGGGATGCGTTCGAAGAGCTCGCTCGGAAGACCCAGGGCCTTACCGACCTTTCGCACGCCGTCCTTGCGGAGCTGGATGAGCGGCTCGACAATGGCGTAGCCGAAGGTCTTTTGGGGATCGATCCCGAGCTGTGCAAACACGTTGTGCTGGCGCTTGATTCCTGCCACGGTCTCATCCACATCTGTCAGGATCGTTCCCTGAAGAAGGACCTTGGCCCCGCTTTCCTTCACAATGCCGCCGAAGACCTCCTTGTAGAACGTCTGGGTGACCGCCTCCCGTTTTTCCTCCGGATCGGTGATTCCCGAAAGGGCGCCAAAGAACGCATCCCTCGCATCCACGATGTCCACCGACACCCCGAGCTCCCGAAAGAACCCCGTGACCTGCTCGGGCTCCCCCTCTCGCATGAGGCCGTTGTCGATGAATAGGGTCCGAAGCCGATCTCCAAGGGCGCGGTGACCCAGCATGGTGACCGTGGAGGAGTCCACCCCCCCGGAAAGGGCGTTGATGGCCGTTCCGTCCCCCACGGCCTCCTGAATGGAGCGGACCTGCGCTTCGATAAAGCGTTCCACGTCGAGTTCACGGGCGGTGATTTCCTCAATCATGGGCAACGACCTCCTTTGCAGAGGGCTCTGCGGATGCGGCTGCGCAACGCTCGCGTGGACCGCGAAGGGGGATGCGCGAGCCTGGAATGCGGTTTTCCTGAAGGGCGGCTTCGAGGGCCTGCCTCGGGCCGGATGCCTGGGCACGCATGATAGCCGAATCGGTGATTCGGAGTCAATGCATCCACCCATGCAATGCCCATCGTCGGAATGCCAATGAACGTGGAGAAAACAATGCTGAAGCCGCATGAACCGTTGGCAACGGTTTATCGGGGTGTCAGGGGTCAGGACCGCATTGGACGGGACACCCGGCGAGAATTCCCTTGACGCTTTATGGCTAGTTGTTATAACTTCAATACAACATTGGATGGGAGGTATCTTATGGCGACATACGATGTGGCGGTAAAGAACGGAAAGCTGGTGATCCCCGGGGGAGGTTTGGTGCGAGCGGATCTGGGGATCAAGGATGAAAAAATAGCCGTGATTTCTGAAGAAATCGCTGATGAGGCGGCCGAGCGTGTGCTGGATGCGTCGGGGAAGCACGTGTTTCCAGGTGCCGTGGACACCCATGCTCACGTCGGCATCTATCGCCCGCTGGAGGAGGATGCAGCCAGCGAATCGGCGGCGTGTGCCGCCGGCGGGGTGACGACCATTGCGTCCTACTTCAGAACGGGAAAGAACTACCTCAACAAGATCGGGGCGTTCAAAGAGATTTTTCCCGAGCTCATGTCCCGTTCGGAGTCCTCGTACCGGGTGGATTATGCTTACCACATTGCCTGCATGACCTCCGAGCAGATCAGCGAGGTCGAGTGGCTGGCGAAAGAGGGCGGCGTTTCGACCTTCAAGTACTACATGTTTTACAAGAGTTTGGACTTATCGGGCTCAGAGCCGGCCAGCGGTTACTTGATGCTGAGCCGGGACACCCTGGACTTCGGGTTCCTGTACCGGTACATGAAGGAGATCGCGCGGGTCAGCCAGTCCATGGAAGGCTCGCCATTGAGCCTTTCCATTCACTGTGAGAATCCGGAGGTGATCGTTGCCACGGTGGAGGAGGCCAAGCAAAATCCCACCGGAAACACGATGAAGGATTACTCGAATGGGCGTCCGCCGTGGCAGGAGGCGTTGGCCATCAACGAGGTGGCTTTTCTTGCTGACCGCACGAACTGTCCGGTCAATCTCCTCCATCTGAGCAGCCGCGATGCGGTCGAAGCGGCGGTCGCAGCGACAGTGACGTACCCGAACACTCCTTTTCTCCTGGAGGCGACCCTGCATCATCTGGCCATGAGCAACGACAACGACTACGGGATCCTTGGCAAGGTGAATCCGCCGGTACGGGACCAGTCCCACGTGGATTATCTCTGGCAGTCGGTTCTGGGAGGGACGATTCAAACGGTGGTTTCCGATCACGCCTGTCACCCGAAAGCATTGCGAACGGGAGACCTGTGGACGGTCATGCCGGGGTTCGGCGGGACAAGTCTTATGTTCCCGGTTCTGATCAACGAAGGGTATCACCGCCGGGGACTGCCCCTGAGTCGCGTGGCGGAGCTCTCGTCCTACAACCCGGCGGTGAAGCATAAGCTTTTCCCGAAGAAGGGCACCATCGCGGTGGGGGCGGATGCCGATTTGGCCATCGTGGATGTGAATGCGGAAAAAGAGGTGACTACCGCGGCACTCCATTCAGCCCAGGACTACACGCCATTCGAAGGGATGAAGCTGAAGGGCTGGCCGGAAACGACCTTGGTTCGAGGACGGGTTGTGTTCGAAAACGGCCAGGTTGTGGGTGAGCCCGGTTGGGGGCGCTACCAGGCCCGACCGGTGGCATGAGCGTTTTTCCCGAAATCGATGCATGCGGCGCCTCCTCAGTGCGGAATAGCTGCGATTTCCCCTGCTGGCATGCATAAAGGAAAGGGTATGTATGTACATGGCACCGATGATTCGGGATAAAGCCATTCCGCTCTACTACCAGATCGCCACGGTCCTCAGGGAGAGGATCCTCTCCGGCGAGCTGCCGTCAGGGACGCTGCTCTCCGGGGAAGAGGCCTTGGGCCGGGAGTACGATGTCAGCCGTATCACGGTGCGGCGGGCTCTCTCCGTGCTCGAATCCGAGGCGTTGATCATTCGTCAGCGGGGCCGCGGGACGTTTGTAGGAGATCGGCCCGCTCGCCTGGAGCCGACACGGTTCTCCGGGTCCATGGAGGACTTGATCGCCATAGGGGTTTCCACCAGCGTTCGAGTGATGAGCTTTCAGACCATTGCCGCTCCTGAAAACGTGGCTTCAAAGCTCGACCTGGAAGAAGACGAGCCCGTCGTGCGCATTGACAAAACCCGGTATATCGAGGGCGCCCCGTTTTCCATCGTAGTGAATTTTCTGCCTGAGGAAACAGGGAGTCAGCTTACCCCGGACGATTTGAGCGAGAAACCCTTGCTGGTGGTTCTAGAGGAAAAGCTGGGGATTAAAACCGATGAAGCCATCCAGTCCATCGAAGCCACCATTGCCAGTGCGGAAGCCGCCGCATTGTTGGATGTGCGGGTCGGTGATCCCTTGCTGAAAGTCGAGAGGACCGTCTTTGACATCGAGAACAAACCGGTGGAACACGTTTCTGTCCTGTACCGTGCAGACAAGTATTTCTACACGGTGAGGCTCAAGCGGAACCGAACCGATGAAGCCGTCGGCTGGTTCACACAGGGTTTGGCCGTCGATTCAGGCTCTGGAAAAACGGGAGAGTGAAAAAATGGGCATGGCTCAGGAGTTGTCGGAGTATGCCGCAAAACTGAGGTATGAAGACCTGCCTTCAAACGTCGTCCATCAGACCAAGAGGATGGTCCTGGACACCCTCGGATGTGCCCTCGGGGGATATCCCAGCGAAAGCAGTCGAGTGCTTCGTGAATTTGCTGTGGAGGCCGGGCACCCACCGGAGGCCACCATTTTCGGAAGCGGCGCCAAGAGCTCGGCATCGCTGACGACGCTCATAAACGGGGCCATGGTACGCTATCTGGATTACAACGATACCGCGTTCATTCTTCAAGGGGATATCTACCGTTCGGGATACCATCCCAGCGAGGTGATTCCCGGCATCCTGGCCCTGGCCGAAAGCGAGAAGCTGGACGGACGCCGGGTCTTGAGCGCGATCAACCTGGGCTATGACGTGTCCCTGGCCTGGCTGGAAGGGGTGGTGGGCACCGGGATCGAAAAGCAGGGATGGAACGGGGATACTCGAGGTGCGTACGTCATGCCCCTCGTCGCGGGGCACCTCCTCGGAATGGCGCCCGAGCAGATGGTCCATGCCATTGGAATTGCAGGGAGCTGTCATGCCGTTTTCGGCATCCTGGACACACCGGCCGAAGAGTACACGATGACCAAGAACATTCGATTTCCCACCATGGCCCAGGCCGGCCTTCAGGCAGCTTTTTTGGCCCGTAAGGGCTTCACAGGGCCGCAGGGAATGATCGACGGGCACGACGGTCTGATCGAAGTGATGATGCGGGGGGCGTACGATCCGGAACCGCTTCATCAGATCGCCGGAAAGTGGTCCATTCTGAACACGTGCATCAAGACGATCATCGCCGATTTTTCCTCGCACGGCCACTTGACCGCCACTTTAAAAATGGCACGCGAACATGACATCCGGCCCGAGGACGTGGCAGCGGTGCGCATTCGGACGTCGAAGCGATGCGCAGAGCACACCGGAGACCCGGTGAAGAAATACCCGAAGAACAAGGAAACTGCGGATCACTCGTCCTACTGGCTCACGGCCATTGCCATCATGGAGCGGCAGATCGGGCCGAATCAGTTCAGGCCGGACAAGTACACCGATCCGCAGGCTCTCGAGCTCATAGACAAGGTGGAGCTCGTGGGAGACCCTTCCCTGGACAAATTGCGGCCGGCCGGGGAATCGACGATCACGTTGAAAGACGGCCGCGAGTTGTCCACCTTTGTCGACTATCCCCGCGGCCACGCGAAGAACCCGATGACGGACCAAGAGCTCATCGCGAAGTTCAGGGATGTGGCCGGGGTGTATCTTTCCGATGACCGAATGGATCGCCTGATCGAGCAGGTCTTCGATTTGGAAAACCTGCATGACGTGAGCGGTCTGACAGACTTGCTGGTCGCGGACAAATCTTCGGAAGCAGGAGTGTAAGCATGGCCCGCGTATACGAGTACTTGGGTAAAGAGATATTGAATCGGGCCGGTGTGGCCGTGCCGGCCGGAAGGGCGGTGAATGAACCGGGCGAGGCCGAGATCGTTGCCCGGGAAATCGGACGGCCGGCGGTGATCAAGGCACAGGTCTGGGCCACAGGACGGTATGCTGCCGGGGGCATTCGTTTCGTGGAAACCCCCGAGGAGGCCGGCCGCGCGGCCGGCGAGATGCTGGGGAGCCGCGTCAAGGGCCTGGAGGTGAAGCAGGTTCTGGTCGAAGAGCAGCACGAGGTCGATCGCGAATTTTTCGTGGGTGTGATCGTCTCCAACTCCCATTTTATCAAAGGCCCGGTTTTGCTGTTTTCCTCCGAGGGAGGCTCCTCCGTGGAGGAAGTGTCGGCAAGGAACCCGGAGCGCATCGGGAAGCTGGAGGTGGACTACCTGGAAGGCGTGTCGGTGGAAGCGGCAGAGAAGCTCATTCGAAGTGTAGAGTTCGAGCAGGGGCCGCCTTCGGATTCGGTGATCCAGGAAACGGCTCGAGTCGCCGCGGCCATTTACAAGGCGTTCGTGGAGAACGATGCGCGGAGCCTCGAGGTGAATCCCGTAATCGTGACCAAGGACGGGCGCGTACTGGCTGCGGACTGCCACTTTGCCATCGATGACAACTCCGCGTTCCGCCATCCGGAACTCGGCATTACCGTGCCGCGCGACATGGATCGTCCACCCACGGAGCTGGAGATCAAGGCTTGGCAGATCGAGGAAGGAGACTATCGCGGTACGGGATATTTTTCGCAGATGACACCAGAGATCGAAGGCCGGGGCTGGATCGGCTTCCACGGCGTTGGCGGCGGCGGGGCCATGCTCGGGGCCACCGCTTTCGTGGCCCGCGGCCTCAAGATCGCAAATTACGCAGACACCTCCGGAGATCCTCCGGCCTCGAAGATCTACAGCGTGATCAAATGCATCCTGTCCATGCCGGTGGACGGGTACGTGCTCATGGGTGCGGTCCTGGCGAATCAGGAAATGTGGCATCACGCCCATGCGCTGGTCAAGGCGTTTCGGGAGGAAGCGTCTCGCAGACCTGGATTCCCGGTCGTGCTGCTGCTGGCTGGAAACAAGGAGAGGGAATCGTTCGAGATTATCCGCCGGGGTTTCGAAGGCCTTCCGCTTCGGCACGAGATCTACGGGCGAGAGTACATCTACCAGACCGATGTCCTAGCTGATCGGGTGGAAGCCCTGGTCAAAGAATACATGGCCGAAACCGGCCGGGAGAAGTGACATGTCCGCCAGCGACCCCTTGGTCTTTACCACTCGAAAATGTACCATCACCGTGGATTACGACCGGTGTCTTCCATTCACGGAGAACACCTCCGAGCCCGCCTGCGGCTTTGCCTGTGTCAAGGCCTGCCGCCTCATGGGCCGCAACATCATGAAGATCGAAAACAATCGGCCGGTGCTGGCTGTGACCGAACCCGAGGAGCTCAAGCGTTTGGACAACGAATGCCTGGCCTGCGAGTACAACTGCAGCATCCATGGGTCCGGCTGCATTCAGATTACCGTCCACATCGACTGAAACGGAGACGCGATTCATGGCCATACTCTGCGACGAAAATACGAAAATGCTCATCCAGGGCATCACCGGCCGGTTCGGTCAGGGCGTTGCGCGCCGAATGATCGAAGTGGGTTCCCACGTGATTGCCGGAGTGACCCCGGGACGCGGGGGCCAAAGCGTATGGGGTGTACCGGTTTTCAACACCGTGGCCGAGGCCCTGGAGAATGTCGGTCCGGTGGACGCGGCGGTTACGGTGGTTCCCGGCCCCCAGGCCAAGGGCGCGGTCATCGAAGCCTTTGATGCGGGGATTTCCACCGTGTTGATGCGGGTCGAGCGCGTACCCCTGCACGACGCCCTCGAGATCATCGCGCATGCCCGGAAACGCGGCATTCAGCTCCTGGGTCCGGGTTCCGCCGGACTGGTCACACCGGGTCGTGCCAGCCTGGGCGGATTGGGGGGATTCGTCGGATCGTCGGACCTGCCTCAGATCGCGTTCAAGCCGGGTCGGCTTGGCGTGGTTTCGCGCAGCGGCGGGCAGACCACCACGCTTTCCTGGGTGGTCTGCCAGGCGGGATTCGGGATCTCCACCGCCGTGCATCTGGGTTCGGAACCGGTGCTCGGGCTCACGCTCTCGGAGGTCCTGCCGCTGTTCGAGAAGGACGATGAAACCGACGGCGTGGTCTACTTTGGAGAAATCGGCACGGTCATGGAAGAAGAGGCCACAGAGGTCATTCGAAGTGGGGCCTACACCAAGCCTCTCATTGCGTACATCGCCGGAAAGGGAATGCCACAGGGACTTCGTTTTTCCCATGCCAGCGCAATCGTCGAAGGGGGCAAGGGATCGGCGGAAGGAAAGATCGAGGCCCTCAAGAGCGTCGGCGCCCATGTGGTCGATCGTCCGGACGATCTGGGGAGCAAACTTCAGGAAATCTTCGGCCGGCCGGCCGAAGGGGAGAGGGAATAATGGCCGAAATCCTGCGATCCATGCTGTACGTCCCGGCCAACAGCTGGCGAATGATCAATAACGCCGTCACCGAAGGGGCAGACGCCGTGATTCTGGACCTCGAGGACGCGTGCCCCATCGCTGAAAAGGAGACCGGGCGCATCTTTGCCCGGGACGCCCTACCCCTTCTCAAGGAGCACGGAATCGAGGCCTGGGTCCGGGTCAATGCCCTGGAGACCGGCTTGACGGAAACCGATCTGCATTATGTCGTAGGCCCATCCCTGGACGGGGTCATGCTGGCCAAGACCGATTCGGCGGAGGACCTCGTGCGCGTTGAGGAAGTCGTCCACCAGCTGGAGGGAGAACGCGGCATGGAGACCGGAAAGGTGGCCCTGGCGGCATTGCTGGAGACCCCACGCGCCATCGTGGGGGTCCAGGACATCGTAAAGGCCTCTTCCCGGCTTCGGGCACTGGCCTTTGGAGCCGGTGATTACTCCCGCGAGATGGGAGCCGGGATGGGCGTCACCAAACTGTCCCCGGAGGAATACTTTCCCATGGTACTCCATGCCCGTTCCACCATTGCTGTAGCTGCGCGGGCCGCGGGCATCGCTGCGATCGATTCTCCTTTCTTCGGCCTGGTGATCGACTTGAAAGGCCTGGCGCAGGAATCGGACAAGGTCCGCTTGCTGGGCTTTTCCGGCAAGCAGGCCACTCATCCGAGACACGTTGGCCCGATCAATCAGGCCTTCAGCCCCAAGGCGGATGAAGTCGACTTTGCCCGGCGTGTGGTTCAGGCCTTTGACGAGGCCCAGGCCAAGGGCCTCGGCGCCACGTCCATGGGCGGCAAGATGATCGATTTCAGCTCCGCAAAACGGGCTCGGGCCCTGCTCGAGCTGGCCGATGCCGTGGCGTCTAAGGACGGCAGCAGCGGTGGAGAGTCCTCATGACTTTATCCGGAGCGTACGCCGACTTTGTCCGGGGCCTGGAACACGACGACGTGCCCGAGGCCACGATGGTCCAAACCAAGAAATTGCTGTTGGACCTGGTCGGTGTGGCATTGGCCGGATATGAGCTCATGCCGTTTCCCCGTCTCGTTGTGGATTACCTGGCGGAGTTGGGCGGAAAACCGGAGGCCACGGTCATTGGTGCCCCGGAACGACTGCCTGCGCCGATCGCAGCCCTGGCCAATGCTGTATGTGCCCACGCCCTGGACATGGACGACGGGCACCGTTTCGGAGCCCTTCATCCGGGAACGGTCATCATCCCGGCAGCCCTGGCCGCGGCTGAAGCCGCGGGTGCGTCGACCCGGGAGCTCCTGATCGGCATGGTTGCCGGATACGAAGTCATGATTCGGATCGGTCGAGCCATCAACCCCTCCAGCCTCAACCGGGGCTTTCACGCCACGGGCATCACCGGAGTTTTCGGTGCAACGGCCGCTGCCGGTCGAATCATGGGGCTCGGCCGTGAGCAAATGGTCGGCGCGTTCGGGCTGGCCGGTTTGCAAGCCTCCGGTGTTCTCCAAGTGAACCACGACGCAGACGGTGCCCGTGTCAAACCCATCAATCCTGCCAAGGCGGCACAGTCCGGAATCTACGCCGTAGCCCTCGCAGAGCGGGGGGCCAAGGGGCCGACCGAAATCTTTGAAGGTCCTGACGGCTTTTTTCAGGCCTTCTGCGACCGGGTCGATGAGGACGCTGCCGTCGAGGGCCTTGGATCGGTCTTCGAGATCGACAAGGCCTATCTGAAGCTGTACGCGGCCTGCCGACACGCGCATGCGTCGCTGGATGCACTGCTCGAGGCGTGGCCACAAGAGGCTGACCCGGAAACCATTCGCGAGATCGTGGTGGAAACCTATCCGGCCGCCATCCGATTGGCGGGCATCCAGGCGCCGGGCACCGCTTCGGCCGCCCGGTTTTCCATTCCCTTCACCCTGGCCTTAGGGGTGCGGTTCCGGGACGCCGCCGCGGATCGCTTTGCGGAGAGCGCAGTGGAAGACGAGGCGTTGAACGCTCTGGCCGCAAAGGTCCGCCTGGTTTCTTCCGAGCACTGGGAATCGCTCTATCCCGGCAAGCGGGGCGCTACCGTCACGATCACGGCAGACGGCGGATCATATTCCGCCAAGGTGGATTTGGCCAAAGGCGAGCCGGAGAACCCGGCCTCGTGGGAGGAGGTTCGTGCCAAGTTCCTGAAGAACGCCGAGCTCGTTCTGGCGCGACAAAAGGCTGAAGCGCTGGCTCGAGACATCGGGAATTTGGACCACCTGGAACTTCCAGCTCTCACGGATGCATTGGCCGTGCCCGGCAAGGCCTGATCTTGTGCCGTTAGAGAGACAAGCCCGGCGCAGGTCTGAGCGCGTACGGGAGATGCAGGGAGCGCGACATGGTGAAAGCGATTTTGGGGTACGACATCGAACCGCATCTCAGCGAGGAGGAGTACGACCGCTGGCTGCGGGAGGTGCATCTGCCCGATCTGATGAAAATTCCCGGATTGAAGCGAGTGGTTCTCAATACAGTCAAGGATGTCCTGCGAGAAGGCGATCGGTTTTATCGCATTGCCGAACTGCACTACGACAGTTGGGATGATTTCGAGCGGGCATCCGAGTGGAGACGACAAAACCCGGTCACGCCGGAGAGGAGTCCCGAGGGAAAAACGGCTTTTCGGTTCTACGTGGTCTGTGAAAGCGAAGATATTCCGGTTGAGGCCAAACCCGAACCTCTTCCGGTGGACTGATGCGAGGCCAGAATGCAGGAAAATGATCTCATTGTGATGACCCCGGATGCCCGAGAGGTGACATGGGATGCCGAGGTGGATGTGCTGGTGATCGGATGCGGAGGCTGCGGACTGACCGCGGCGCTGTCCGCGGCGCAGGCTGGAGCGAGCGTTCTTGTTCTGGAAAAGGAGGACAAAGCAGGAGGAAACACCTCTCTGAGCCAGGGCATGATCCCGGCGGCGGGCACCCGAATCCAGAGAGAGGCGGGTGTAAAGGACTCTCCGGAAACGATGGCGGCGGACATTCTCGAAAAGAATCACCATGAGAGTGATCCGAACCTGACCCGCCATGTGGCCGAGGAGTCCGGCCGCATGGTGGACTGGCTGACCGACGACCTGGGCATTCCTCTGCATCTGGTGACGAACTTCCTCTACCCGGGCCACTCGTGCCATCGCATCCACGCTCCAAACAACACCAAAGGCACCTTCCTGGTCAATGCCCTGCTGGCGGCCGCGGCTCGATACGATGGGATCGATATCGCGTACGGTGCTCCGGCCAGGCGGTTGATCGTGCGGTCCACGGATCAGGCGGTTCTGGGGGCCGAGGTGGACATCGAAGGGGTCGGGCTAAACCGGGCACGCGCCGGAAAGACCATTCTGGCCCTGAACGGTTTCGGCGCCAATCCGGAGATGGTGGCTCAGTACATTCCTGATATGGACGGTGCGTACTATTTCGGACACGAAGGCAACACCGGCGAAGGGATTTTGTGGGGGCAGGCTCTGGGAGCGGAGCTGGTCCACATGGCCTCGTACCAGTCCCACGGCTCGGTGGCTCACCCTCATGGAACGCTGCTGACCTGGGCTGTGATCAGCCTGGGGGGCTACCAGGTGAATACCCGCGCGCAGCGTTTCGTGAACGAGGACCACGGGTATTCGGAGCATGCCCTGGACGTGCTCGCGCAGCCTGAGGGCGTGGCCGTCGAGATTTTTGATGAGCGGATCTACAATGCTGTAAAAGAGTATGAGGATTTTCAAAAGTGTGTTGAGATGGGAGCGGTAAAACGAGGGAATACCATCGAGGATCTCGCAGTCGTATTCGGACTCGATTCCGAAGCGTTGCGCGCCACACACGAAGATTTTCAGAAGGCCGCCCGGGAAGGCGTTGCCGACGCCATCGGACGTACCGACGTGAAACAGCCGATTTCCCCCCCGCTTTTCGGAGTCAAGGTGACCGGAGCGCTTTTCCACACGCAGGGGGGGCTCAAGGTCGATGAGAACGGGCGCGTGGTTCGACAGGGCGGGGGGTTGATTCCCAATTTGTATGCCGGAGGCGGAACCGCATCGGGATTTTCCGGAAACGGGGGTTCCGGCTATCTTTCGGCCAATGGCCTTCTGGCCGCTTTGACCCTGGGTCGACTTGCCGGCCTGCATGCCGGGAAGATCGCGTCCTCAGGCGGATAGTCGATCCGAGATCGTCCGGGAGACCGGACGGCTGTTTGATAACCCTATCTTTCAAAGGCATCAGAGGAGGGCAATCATGAGCGACGTGACCAAGAAGACCGGACAAACGCGGAGGGAGTTTCTCAAAACCATGGCCATAGCCGGAGGTGCAGCCGCGGCTGGAGGGCTGGGATTTCCAGCCGTTCTTCGGGCGCAGCCCAAGGAGATCGCGATCGGGCAAATCCATCCCCTTTCGGGGTTTCTGGCCTTTGACGGTCAGGAACTCGCCAATGGGCTCAAACTTGCCGTGGACGAGATCAATGCGGCCGGTGGGATAAAGTCCATGGGCGGGGCCAAGCTCAAGATACTGACCGGGGATTCGGAGGGCAAACCCCAGGTGGCGATCCGGGAGGTCGAACGCCTTTACAAAGCCGGTGCCGTGGCCATTACCGGTTGCTACCAGTCGTCGGTCACGCTGGTGGCCACCCAAATTGCAGAGAAGTTCAAGGTGCCCTTTGTGGTTTCCGTGGCCGTGGACGACAAGGTCACGGGTCGGGACTTCAAGTATACCTTTCGCGTGCAGCCCAACGCCCGCCAGATGTCTCGGGATACCGCCCAGTACCTCTCTGAGATTATCAAGGCCAGCAACAGCAACGCAAAAACCATTGCCTACCTCCACGATGATACCGCTTTCGGCACCTCGCTATCCGGGCACGTCAAAGACTTTGCTCCGGAGTACGGCCTCGAGGTCATCGAGGATGTGCCGTACAGCCCGAAGTCGGCGGACGTGACCACGGAAGTCGGCAAGATCAAGGCAGCTGGAGCCGATCTGGTCATGGATACGGGTTATTTCGGAGACGGGGTCCGCGTTTACAAGACCATGCGCGACGTGCGACTCCAGTGCCAGGGCATTGTGGGGTGCGGCAACGGTGCATTCAGCCATCCCAAGTTCATCGACGAGCTGGGTGACATCACGGAGAACGTGTTGGACGGCAACTATCGGGTCAATCCTTTGAGCCAAATGACCCAAAAGGCCCTGGCGCACTACAAGGAGGTCTACGGCCGGGAAATGGGGGCATCCACGGTTTTTGCCTACGTGGCTCCCTACGTCATTGCGGATGCGCTCGAACGTGCCGGCACGTCGGATCGGGCCGCCCTTCGGGACGCCCTGGCCGCCACGAACATCACCGAGCACATCCTGCCCCAGGGGCCGATTGTTTTCGACGAAAGCGGCCAGAACAAGAATGCGGCCGCTGCCATGATGCAGATCCGGGGTGGGGAGATCAAAGTGGTCTGGCCCAAGAAGTATGCCCAGACCGATCCCCTGTTCCCGGTCCCGGAACTCGGCTGATTTAAAGCAAGACCTTGTAATCCGATCACCCGGGGGGCGGCCATGGCGCCGTACCCCCGGGATACGGATTGACAGCGGGCACTTCCCATGAACGCCTCCTTCGTCCTGCAATCCATGATCAACGGCCTGCTCATCGGTGGGGTTTACTCCCTCGTGGCCATCGGCTTGAACATGATCTTCGGGGTGATGAAGATCATCAATTTTGCTCACGGCTCGCTGATGATGGTGGGGATGTATGTTTGCTACTGGGCGGTTCGAATTGGAACCGTCGATCCCTACCTGTCCATTGTGCTGGTCATTCCGCTCCTGTTTGTCCTGGGCGCTATTCTTCAGCGTTTTCTCATCAATCCCATCATCGACGCTCCGGAGCACAATCAACTCCTCCTGACCCTCGGGGTGTCCCTTTTCCTGGAAAACCTGGCCCTGTTTCTGTGGAGCCCGGATTACCGGGTTCTTCAAACCGGATACGCCAGTGTAAACTTCTACTTTGGGGACATTTCCCTTTCCCTCGTGAGGGTGCTGGCGTTCATCATCTCCATGATCGGCACCGTCATCCTGTACCTGCTTCTGACCAAAACCGATTTGGGAAAGGCGATTCGAGCCGCCAGCGAAGAACCCGTGGGTGCCATGATCGTGGGTGTCAACGTGCGCCGAATCTATGTCGTGTCTTTCGGAATTGGTGCAGCCTGTGCCGGCGTGGCCGGGGCGGCCGTGGCACCGTTCTTCCCCGTTTATCCCACGGTAGGCGGCCTTTTCGTGATCACCGCGTTCGTGGTCGTGGTCCTGGGGGGCATGGGCAGTTTCGTGGGCGCCTACTTCGGCGGCCTCATCATCGGCATGGCCGAGAGCATGGGGGCGATTTTCCTGCCTGCGTCGATGAAGTCGCTCATCTCCTTTGTGATTTTCGTCCTGATCCTGTTGTTTAAGCCGTCGGGTTTATTTGGAGGAAAGTCGTGAGCGCGGGTGAGGTCAACAGACGATATCTGGGCCGAAGCCTGCGTGGGGGAGCCTGGTTGGCGATTCTGGCCCTGATGGCGGCCCTCCACGTGTTACCCTGGTTGTGGCCGAGCATCGTGCACACCATGATCATGATCTTTCTCTTTGCAATCATGGGCCAGGGCTGGAACGTCCTCTCCGGATACGCCGGACAGTTCTCCTTCGGGCACTCCCTGTTTTTCGGCATGGGGGCCTACACCAGCTCGCTGCTCTATGTCAAGGCGGGTCTCACGCCGTGGATCGGGCTCCCGGCCGCCATGGCCCTCTCCGTCGGGGTGGGCCTCTTTATCGGTTTCCTGAGCTTTCGGTATGAACTGAAAGGACCCTTTTTTGCCCTGATCATGCTGGCGTTTGCCGAGATATTCTACGTAATCGCCATGGGCTGGGAATGGGTCGGGGGGGCCTTGGGCGTCCTGATTCCACTGGAGGGAGACTCCTGGCATCTCATGCAGTTCACGAGCAAAAACCCGTTCTATTTTCTCCTGCTCTGGCTTACTGCAGGTTCGGTTTTCCTCGTGTGGAAGCTCGAGGGTACGCGCATGGGTCTGTATTTTCAGGCGGCCCGTGAAGACCAGGACGCGGCAGAGGCCCTGGGTGTGAACTCCTTCCGCTACCGGCAGATTGCCATGGCGATTTCAGCGGGCATGACCGCGGTCGGGGGAACGATCTACGCGCAGTATCTGCTGTACATCGATCCGGATACGACCTTCGGCGTGCTCAACTCTGTCGAGATCATGCTTCGCCCGATCATCGGGGGGCCCGGGACCGTCCTGGGGCCCCTGCTGGGATCCGTGGTGCTGACCCCCCTGTCCGAGGTGACCCGGATCGCTTTCCAGGCGTATTCCGGGGCCTATCTCATGTTTTATGGTGCGATTCTTGTGGCGGTCATCATGTTTCTTCCAGATGGTTTGATGGGTCTTGTGCGGAATATCACCGCCCGGTTCCTTGGAAGGAGATCCTGATATGGCGGAGGTCAGAGACCTGGTGGTCGAAAAGGTTTCTAAGTCCTTTCGAGGACTGCAGGCCCTTTCCGAGGTTTCGCTTCGGGTGGAGCCGGGCGAGATCGTTGGGCTGATCGGACCCAACGGTGCAGGCAAGACCACCCTGTTCAATGCGGTCTCCGGCTTCATGGTCCCGGATCAGGGGCGGGTTGCCTTCGGGGGCCAGGACCTCATCGGAAGGAAGCCCCACGAGATCTGCAAGCTGGGCCTGACCCGGACCTTTCAGATCGTCAAGCCGTTTGGAAATCTGAGCGTACTGGAAAACGTGGCCGTGGGCGGTTTCAATCATACCCTTCGACCCGGCGTGGCCGAGGAGGAGAGCTGGCGTATTCTGGAGTTTGTAGGGCTTGCGCCAAAGGCCCTCATCCCCGCTCGGAACCTGACCACGCCGGACCGCAAACGCCTGGAGATGGCGAGAGCCCTGGCCACTGCTCCGACGCTCCTGTTGCTGGATGAGGTCATGGCGGGTTTGAATCCGACGGAGAAAGAGGAAGTCATCGGTTTGGTCAAGAAGGTTCGTTCTGCCGGTACGTCGGTCCTGATCATTGAGCACGCCATGCGCGTGATCATGGGGCTCTGCGATCGTATTTACGTTCTCGACTACGGATGTCTGATCGCTGAGGGCGCCCCAAAGGCCATCAGCTCCAATCCCAAGGTGATCGAGGCCTATCTGGGGAAGGAATATGCCACTGCTGAACGTCACTGACATGGTCCTTTTTTACGGCTCGGTTCAGATTCTCTGGGGCGTATCGTTTGAGCTCGAGGAGGGGGAAACCGTCTCCATCCTGGGAGCCAACGGAGCAGGAAAGACGACCACGGTGAACGGTGTGGCTGGAGTGATTCCCGTCAGCCAGGGACGAATCCAGTTTGACGGGGCAGATGTGACCAGGCTGCCGGCGCACAAGCGGGTGGAAGC
>Ga0272444_10000319_pt1 | contig 53600 bp, 42 predicted proteins | sample SSMForm13_FD_201033 | JGI IMG/M metagenome (GOLD analysis project Ga0272444, IMG submission 201033) | Marine sediment archaeal communities from Little Sippewissett salt marsh, Falmouth, MA, United States - SSM-Form-13 | ecosystem: Environmental > Aquatic > Marine > Wetlands > Sediment ... | reverse complement strand
GTGCGAAAGAGGGGCATTGGGTGCGGGGGAAGGCCCTTGAGATTTCAGGGGGCGGCAGCCCATGGGCCGCCGCATATCCATATGCCGCTGTCAATAATGTCCCGAGGCTCTTTACATGTCCTCAAGCAGGGCCCGGGCCTGCCACGAGGCTTCGGCGGGAAGCGCGGCCAGGAGTCCTTCCTCCCGTCGGGCGCGGGCGCTTCCGCCCTCGACCGTGCCGAGAAGTCTGGCTGCGGCCACCCCGACATGGATATCTCCGGACATGTCACCCGCCAGCAGCATATCTACGATGGCGAGCTTCTGCCCGTCCGATAGGCCGCCGGCGGCGTAGAGCGCATTGGCCGTGGCAAGGCTCGAGAGGCTCGCGAATCTACCTCGCAGCTCTTCGAAAACTCTATCCCCGTGCCCTTCGGAAAGATCCCGCATGGCCTCGGCGGAGGCGTAGCGCACGGAGTAGTGGTCGCTCTCCAGGGATTCGACCAGCCAGGGGATGGCGCCCGTGAGCTGCTGGCGTCCGGTCGTGAAGGCCGCGTCCTTCTTTACGTAAAAGACCTCGCCGGGGTCGCCGAATATTTCTTTAACGCGCTCCTCGAGGGCATGTTTCTCTGCCGGCGAGAGGCCGTCGAGTTTCGCCAGGGCGCCGAGGGCGCTCGAGCGCTGTTTCCACCCCTCCGCGCGCGAGAGCTCCATGAGCGCCCCGAAGGCCTCGGCGTCGCCTATCAGTCCTAGCACCCAGCTCGCCTCGCTCCTGGCAAGGTCATTGTCTTCACGCACCGCGGCCGAGAGCATGGGCACCGACGGGCTGCCGATCTTGCGGAGGATGTCCTTTATGGTATGGCGCTCTCTTGCCACCTTGGTATCGAGAACCGTGCGCAAATACTCGACGCTTGCCGCCGTGTCCTCGACCATTCTGTCAAAGCCATAAGTCTGCCACTGCTTAAAGCGCGGCTCTCCTCTCGAGGCAAGTATGAAAAGCTCCCGGGAAGTGTAGGGTTTCTCTACGAGCTCCATCTCATCGATGAGAATGTCTCCCTCCGGGGTAGGGGCCTCTCCCGGGACGTCCATGCCCAGCCCGTACTGGCCGCTTTCCCAGAGCGCGTCGTTACGTCCCCTCGCCGAGTAGTAGTCTTCGCCCACGAGGTCGAGCTGGAGCCCGATGCTTCCGAAGTCCCGCCTGAAGTTGCCGTAACCGCTCACATTGACCTCGCTCTTGGATGAGTAAGAGTCCCGGCCGTCGGCGTCGAATAGAATGCCCGTGCCGTTGGCGTTGCCGGCTCCCTGGCTGAGATCTGTTACCGTGAAGCAGTCATTGCCCGAAAAATCGGCCAGCAGTCCGAGCGAGAGGTCGTGGCCGCAGCCCTGTGATACGCCCTTGCTCTGGTAGAAGTCATTGCCTTGCTCGTCGAGGAGAAGGCCGAAGGCCAGGTGAACGCCCGAGCCCTGCGCGTACTGGTAGGAGCAGTAGTAGTCGTGCCCGTGGCGGTCGACGAGGCCTCCCACGCTGAACCAGTAACCGACGCCCTGGCCGAAGATGTCACTGTAATAGAGATCGTTTCCGCGCGAGTCTATGAGGAGCCCGATACCGCCCGAGTAATCCGGCCTCGCTCCGAACGCGCATCCCTGGGAGAGGGTGAGGTAGTGGTCTTCATAACGCAGAATGTCTTTCTGCGACATCTTGGCGTAATAGGTGTCATTGCCCATCTTGTCGAGCAGGATCCCCGATCCCATCACGTAGCCGAACCCCTGCGACTGCATTCCGGCGACGTAGGTGTCGTTGCCTTCCCCGTCCACGAGCGCGCCGACACCCAGGAACCCTGCGCCCTGTGAGAACGAGCCCGCTTCATACAAGTCGTCGCCTCTGGCGTCGAAGAGAAGCGCGCCGCCGTATGTGGCCGATCCCAGCGACATGTGCCCGGCCCTGTAAGTGTCGTCGCCATCGAGGTCCATGAGAATGGAAGTCCCGAACCTTATGCCGGCGACGCCTGTCTCGTCCCGCGATTCGTAGACATCGTCTCCCCGGTATTCGATTATGAGCCTGAAGCTGACGTCCGGGTGATGGTTTAGCGTATACCGGTCGTTACCGCCCGGGTCAGCTATCAGCGCAAAGCAGCCCGTGTATGTATTGTCGCCGTGCCCGCCGATCACCACCGGGCCGTACGGCGTGAGGCCCATGTACGCAACCTTGCCGGTGACCTCGCATACCATGCCGTTGAAGCTCATCGATTTCCCATTGTAGCGTTCATGCTTATCGACATCGAGAGTCGCGAGCCTCAGGCCCACGCCCAGGTTTTCAGCCGATCTCATGCTGAGGGCGCACATGCCCGCCAGGTGGGGCAGGTCGATGAGCTCGCTCAGGCAGAGCACCGAGTCGGCGAGCACCGAGTCCGTCTCCTCGAGATCGTGAAGCTCGAACGGGCCGACGTCTTCGTATTCGGCCTGCGGGGTCACGAGCGCCGAGGCCTCTGTCTCCAGAAACTCGATATGGCTGCTCACCCTCTCCCGGGCCACGGACAGGGAATGGGACATCCGGCCGAGATTGCCGATGTATCTCCTGAGATGAACCTTCATGTCGCCTGGGATGTGGTCGAGCCGCCCGGCCACGTCTTTCAGGCGATGGGTCCCGTCGCCCTTCGATGCAGTCGCGGGCTCGACATCCATGGCGTCCCACATCGTCGCGTACAGGCTGAACATAACCGCGCTATGCTCGACCTTTCTCGCCAGCCGGTCTACCTGTTCGAGCAGGCTCGCGGGATTTCGCATTAGAGAGTCCACCAGGGTGAGCCTGAACTTGTCCGGGTCCGCGTAGTCATGCCTTATGCGCATGTCCCCGGGCGTCATGCCCATGTTGAGGAAGGCCTCTTCTATGGCGTAGTCGAAGGCCTCGTACTGGTCGGTGCTCAGGGCCAGGGACGGCGCCGGGACATACAGCACAGTCAGGAGAGCGGCCGCAACAGCCGCCATGACGGGTCTCATGCATCGCCTCCTTGATTCGGGCTCTCCAAGGATCACTCTCCCGGGTAGCGCAATAGACGGGAAGTGCAATCACAATCCGGTACGCGTCTCGCGCGGGAGAGAGACAGAATAAAGACGTAAGTCGTTTTGTTCCGGTTATTCCGGTTTCTGCTGGTGGCCACCCGAGCTCCTCACGCCAAGCTCGACAGGTATGAGGACGGTTTTCGAATCCCTTTCGACCTCGATCTCGACGATGTCTCCGGGTACGTGCCCGGAGAGAACGACCATGAGGTCTCCGAGCTCAGTCATGACCTCACCGTCGATGGCGACGATCACGTCGCCCTCGGCGAGACCCGCGGTTTCCGCGGGGCTCCCGGGCACTGTCCCTTTGAGTTTCACGCCGGTCCCGCTGTGTGTGAAGTCCGGAACGACGCCGAGGTGGGCGCCTCCGCCACGGGACGCCGGCCTCCCGGGCCGCTCGCTGAGTCCTTCCACCGGCGTCGGCCTGGTACTGGAATTCGCGAGCGCCAGCACGAAGTCCGCGGTAAAGGACGTTATGGCTGCGAGCCCGTCATAGTTGAGATTCTGCCAGTCATCATCGGGCGTGTGATAGTCGTCATAGGCTCCCGTAAAGAAGTGAAGGGACGGGATGCCGGCTTCCACGAAAGCGTTCTGGTCGGAGAAACCGAATATCTCCTTCTTGGGGATGATATTGAGGGAGTGGCCGGCGTTGACTTCGGCCAGGAGGCTCTCGAACTCCGCCGCGCCGGCGGCGCCGAACACGATGAAATTGTTGTCTTCAAGCCGGCCCACCGTATCGAGATTGACCATGGCGATAGTGCTCTCCAGGGGCACAACCGGGTTGTCGCGGTAGTGGTGCGAGCCCACGGCGCCGAGCTCCTCCGCCGTGAAGGCAATGAAGATGACCGACCGCCCCGGACCGTCCCCGGAAGCTATTATGCGAGCCGCCTCAATGACCGCGGCGGTACCGGACGCGTTATCGTCCGCGCCGTTATGAACCTCGCGCCGCCACGGCGTCGATGAGGCAATGTCGCCGTAGCCCAGGTGGTCGTAATGGGCGCCGACTACCACGAATTCATGCGGGCGGCTCCGGCCGCGTACGATGCCGATCACGTTCGAAGTGCTTACCGTGCGCGGCGCCGTTTCGATAACCAGCCGGCACATCGGGCCGTCAAGGTAGAAGGATGTTTCGACGCCGGGTTCCCGGCCCGAGGCCCCTTCCTCCAGCATTGCCTTGAGTGTGATCCCTTCGAATATGAGCGCCTCTTCCAGAACCGAATAGGGGATCTCGAGAACGGGAATATCGATGGGTTCGTGGGCGCGGTTTATGGGGAAGTAATGGAGGTCGGATCTCGAAGAGTCCGGGCTGCCGTTTACGAACACGACCGCGCTGGCCCCGAAACCGGCGACCTGGGCTGCGAGCGCCGCCATGTGATCGAGCAGTCCGTCTCTGCCTCTCAGAGTCCAGCGGTCCCGATCGGCGCCTTCGTCCAGTATGCAGAAGACTATGTAGCCCTTGAGGTTTCTCGGAACATCGATACTCACCTGGTCCCGATCGGCGCCGGTTATGAAGGCCGTCAGGCTCTCCATTCTCCCGCTTCCGGATATGGGAAGCGCCCTGAATTCGTCGTCGAATGAGAGTTCCCTCTCGCCGATGGCCATCGCTGCTTTCGGCATGACCGTGTAGCCCAGCTGTATGGCGAATTCCTGGAGGTACGAGGAGTCGGGGAGGGGCTCAAGTCCCATGACGTGGAACTCTCCCGCTATGTAGTGCGCGGCTTCTTCTATCCCGGGCGTCCCCATGAACCTCCCCTCCAGGGAGTCATCGGCGAGGCGGCGTACGTGGGCTTCGAGCCGGGTCGCGGCGTCGAGCCCGTCCGCGGGTTCGCCGGCGTGAAGCGCTGCCGGGAATACTGCCGGAAGGAGGGCCGCCGCCATACCGAACCAGGTTACAAAGAGCAGGTTGGCCGGTCCGCGCATTCTCATATGTCTGTTACCGTCATATAGCTATCACCTCGCCCTGAAGTCCACTCGCAAGGGGCTGCCTGCCGCCTCCCACACGCCGCGCTCCAGGGCTTTGCCGCCTTCAAAGACCAGATATGAGTTCCTGCCGTAATGCGGCAGCTTTCCCACGATGCCCGGCAGGGATTCGGTGTCCGCCGAAAGAACTATGGTGATGATCGAATTCTCATCGCGCGGGTTTCTGAGCGCGCAGATGAAAGTGCGGCCGCCTATTTCATACTCCGAACCGGATACGGTCACTCTATCGCCCGCCAGGTCTACCTCTGTTTCCCGGAGCAGCCCGTCCAGCGCGTCACCGCGTCCCAGGAACCAGAAATGCGTACCGGTAAGATCCCCGGCGCCGCTCTGGGCTTCGTTTACGACGTCGCCCTCGATACCGAGAGCGTGCGAGATGGCCGAGAAGGACATCCGGACTGTATCGTCTTCGCGGTTTCCGATGATGATGGTGCCGTCATCGTTCGCGAAAGCCCCGCCGATCGTCACGGGAATCTCCTCGGTATAGAGTCTCCTGAACATGTTGAAGTCCGGGTCGATCTCGAGCGAGATGGGCCTCGACTCGTTAGTCACGCTGAAGGTCTTCTCTGTTTCCGACAGGCGGACACTCCTTCGGACTTCTCCGGTTTCTGTGGTGACTACGACTGGCACGTCCAGGGTGAAGGACGGTTCGGACTGGCGCAGCGTGAACATCACGGCGTGGCCGGGCGCGGCCCGTTCCGTCCAAGCGGCCTCGAGGCTGACGCCCGGAAGCCCGGTATGGTTCACCCACTGGTCGAAGTACCAGGAGAGGTCCCGGCCCGAGGTCTCGGCGAAAGCCCGCTCGAGGTCTTCCCAGGAAGCCGTTTCATATCGATGCGTCCCGTAGAAACTTCTGAGGGATCTCCAGAACATCTCATCGCCCAGGTAGAGCCTGAGCATGTGGAATACGAAGAGGGACTTGCCGTATCCCACGCTCTGAGACACCGAGTCGTGCCGCTCGTGAAACGCCGAGAGTGGAAAGTCCTTCTCCGCGGTCACGTAGTTATTGAAAGTGATTAGCGTCTGATGCCTGTAGTCCCTGGCCGCTTCCTCGCCCTGGCGTTCCTTGTAGAGATAGTCGGCGCCGTAGGTCGTCAGGCCCTCGCACCAGTTTCCCGTATCGTAGTCGACGAACACGCAGTTCCCCCACCAGTTATGCAGTATCTCGTGCCCGTAGGACGTATGCACTATGAAGGGCAGCCTGATGACCCGGTCTCCGAGCAGCGTGAACGAAGGCATGCCGTAGCCGGTCTGCCAGAAGTTTTCCACCATGGCGAACTTGGGGTGGGGGTACTTGCCTATGAGTTCTTCGTACATCGCGAGGTAGCGCCGCGTCGCGTCGAGATAAACCTGTGAGAGACTGTCGCTGGTTTCATAAGTGTAAGTCATTATGCTGGTCCCGTTGTGGACCTCCTGGTGCCGGTAGTACCTGCCGGCGACGAGGTAGAATTCCGGGGTGGGATTCCTCTCCACCCATACTTCCACCAGGCGTTTCTCATCGCGGATAGTGTCGAGATACTCCCGCTCGAGCGCGCCCTGGCTGACGCTCATATAGTCGGGCGGGAGGTCCACGGTGAGCCGGAAGGTGAAGCTGAAGTCAAACTGGAACGGGTACCAGAGCGACCCGTTGGACAGGTAGGTCCCTCGCTCGTCGATGAGGCCCGTGGTCGTTGCGAAACCTCTGGAGTAGTTCCTGTCGGGAGGGAGCAGGCTGTCGTAGAGGACGCCCGAGAAGGAAATCACTATCGGTATCATCCCTTCGGCTGGCAGGGGTTCCAGGACCTCGATGAAGACCCCCTTGCCTCTCGCTATGAACTCCTTATCATCCTCGTCGGGCTCGTCTTTGAGCATTGCAGGGTCTATCTCCTCCTGCGAATACCACTTGATGCCGTAAGGCGATTCGATACTCTCGATCTCGAGGCTCCTGTTGAGGAGAAAGGTCATTTTGCCGCTCTCGAGATGGACCCCGGCGACGTAGACCGTATCGACGGCCAGCAGGCTGTTGTCGGGAGGGTAAATGGAGACCGTCATCGAGTGGTGCATGAGGTCCCCGGCGATACAAGCTCCGGTGAGCAGTATCGCCATAGCCGCGAAGGCGAAGAGCATTCCATATGGCTTCAGCATTCTGTTTTCCTCTACCGTTTCTTCCCTGCGAGCGCTTTCATGAATTTCTTTATGTTCTTCCTCGCGTACCGGTAATTGCGAGGTGTGTCTATGTCTATCCAGAACGCTCCCTTGCCTATGGGGACCACGTCCAGGTCGTCGTCCTTGATAAGTTTCTTGACCCCTGCGGACAGCGAGTACAATTGGCGGCTGAACGCGTAGTCGAGCGCGTCGAACATCCTCTCGTCGAACCTGAAGAGGCCGCAGTCGACGGCGTTGTAATTCCACAGCTTCTTGCCGATCGCATCCGGCCTCCCGTCAGCCAGCCTCACCTTGGTGGCGTCCTGGAGGTCATAGACATTGTCCAGATTGGTGTCTATCGCCAGGATGCACCTCGTGCTCCTGGACTTCCGGACCCGCTCGATGGCGCCGGGCGGGAGAATGTGGTCGGACATGAGCGTGAGGAAACTGGACTCGCCCTTCACGGCCTCCCGCGCGCTGAAAAGAGAAATGCCATTGGGTTCCCTGTAGCGCCTGTTATTGACGTAAGAGATTTTGAGACCGTAGCGCCTGCCGTCGCCCAGCGCGGCCCTTATGACCGGAGCCTTAAAACCCGTGACCATGGTGACACGCGTTATGCCGGCGAGCTCGAGCGATGTCAGTATCCATTCGATGATGGGCTTCCCCTCGAGGTCCATGAGGCACTTGGGTTTCTGATCGGTGATCTTGCGCACGCGCGTGCCCGCGCCTGCGGCGAGTATGACGGCTCTTCTACACTCCTCGCTCATGCGTCTCCATTCGTCTGGCGGCCTTCGATACGCTCCTCAATAATACTAACAATTCTCTCCGAAGCTTGCCCGTCCAACTTGTAAAAGAGAAGGTTTCTCATCTCCTCGATACGTGCTCTCATGGCCGCATCGGGATTGAGCGCCCGCTGAATGGCCTCCCCGATCTGCCCCGCGCTGTTAATGTGCACGAACGCCCCTTCGAGGAACATGCGATTGTCCTCGTCCAGGAGGGGCATCCCGTCGTGGTGGCTCAGCCTGTCGCATTCGAGGTCGAAGATAACGCCGGCCTTGCCGAGGGCCAGGAACTCGAATATGGTGCTCGACGCTTCGCTGAGCATCGTGTCGGCTGCGTATATGAATGGGATTATGTTGTGCTCTTCGGGCGGTATCAGGCGGGCATGCGGGTACTTCGGGACCGCTTTCTCGTAGAGCTCGTGATGCCAGTGGGGCGCGTACTTGCCGCGCCACGAGTACTGGTGGAGCTTTATTATGAGATTGTACTCCGCTGTCTGTTCGAGAATTCGCTCCTTGACCTTGTCCAGGCACGTCGGCTTGTAGGTCGGGGCGAAAAGCACGGTCTTCCTGGCGGGGTCGAGGCCGTAGCGGGCCATGATCTCGCCGCGGTCGAGTTCGCCCCGGAATACGGGATCGAGCTTGGGGTAACCCACCACATGTACTTCCGACGAGCCCCTTACCCCGAAGTCGTCTATGCGCCTGCTGCGGTACTCGCCCTCGACGAAAATGAGATACCTGGTATTCCTGGACTTCGCGAGCAGGCGGTAGAGGATGGTCTTAATGCCGGTGCCGTGATTGATGAAACACAGGAGGGCGTCGCCGTACTCGCCGGGGTCCCGGAGAACATCCCCGGTTACCACGACGTCGAAGCCCTTGGTTTCCCGCGTAACTCTCAGGCCCTCGCTCTCGAGTTCCTGCTCGATTTTCTTTCTGAGGGAACGCTGGAAAATGAACAGCACCCGCTCCCTGTCGTCGGGACAGGTGAAGTAAATGTCGAACTTATGCCGTTCCTTCATGCATTGATAAATGGGGTCCAGAGATGCCCTGTGGTAGAGATGTCCTATGCGGAAGAGAACGCGGATCTTGCCGTCATTCAATCGATGCTACCTTGCTCGGATTGTCGCTTCGGGTGTTGCGCTGCGCATAGGATTCTTGCAGGTTAGATAAGGCAGGTCAATGTCAAAAAGTTGACTACCACCGGCTCCGTATATGTAGTAAAATGATATTCGATCTCGGCTGTTGGCCGCAAGATGATAGACCCCCTTAAGAAGTGTTAGCGAGGAACAGACAATGCCGGATGGACAGGGAGCGAGGTCGGCGGAGGACCGGAGAGACACTGCGGCTCTCGACGACCCCAACCTCCGCGACAAGTTGAGCGGGCTTTCGCTCGACGACCAGATTGACCTCTTCCGCCGCGGTGACTGGGAGGAGAGGGTCAAGATCGTGAGGAACTCGGACCTGGCCGGCGAGATCGTAGCCTCGATGCCCGATGAGGAAATCCTCCTGACTTTCAAGGGCGCCGGCGAGGAAACCGGCCTGGCGCTCATCCCGCATTGCAGCGAAGAGCAGCTCAGGTTCATGCTCGATATCGATCTCTGGAGCGAGCACGCCATCGATGACGAGAGCGTCCTCAAGTGGCTCGACTATTTTGTCACATGCGGGGAGAAGACGGTGCTCGACTTCGTTCGCGCCTGCGATGTCGAGCTCATCGTCGTATTCCTCGGCAAGCTGATCCGGCTCATCCCGTTCGACGATGCCGTGGAGATGGGCGAGGAGCTTACGAGCGTAGTGCCGGACGACATCTTCATCGTGCAATCGCTTCATCCGGACGAGACAACGACGATACGGCTGTTCCTGATGACGATCATGGCCGACGACAGGAATCTCTACAGCGAACTCCGCTATTCCACCTACAGGGCAATAGCCACCGAGGCGGAAGACGAAGCCTACCGGTGGCGGAATTCAAGGCTGGAGGAAAAAGGCATTCTGGAATACGACGAGGCGGCGAGGATTTATGACAGCCTGTCCGAATCCGAGATGCGGGGCCTGATCGGTGAAGAGATACGCCCCTACTATAGCGGCGTGAATGACATCCAGGTTCCCGCTTTCTACCCGCTGGGACTTTCCGGAAGCCGCCCGCTGTACTACGAGCTCCTCGAAGGCCTGGAGGACAGTGAAGTGAGAAACAGGATCGCCGGGGACGCGAGCTATGTGACCAACAGGCTCCTCGTCGCCGGCGGCCAGGCGATCGGCGATATGGACGCCACGCAGACCGCGATCGGCCGTCTCTTTTCTCTGGCCAACTTAGGGCTCTTGCACCTGGCGGAGAAGAACGGGATTGAACCCGGCGAAGTGCTCGAAGCGGTTTGCATATCGAATCTCTTCAGAGTAGGGCTGGGTCTCGTTATGCCACTCAAGGGGGAAGCCGATGAAGTGGGCAGGAGCTGTCCCCCGGTGCCCGGGTACGGGGAATACGCCCTGTTCGAGGACTACCACATCGGGGTGCTGAAGGGCCTCCGGATGAAGGTGCCACAGCATTATGAGCCCGAGGCCGACGGCACGGGCGACTATCGCGACTTCACGGCGCCTGAGGAGATCGCGACCGCCAGGGCGTTGCTCGCGCAGATCTCGGTGCTACGGGAGGCGTGCTACGACAATCTCGATGTTCTCTCAATGGCTCTGGCCGGTATCGCCGGCGTCGGCGCGGCCGCGACCGGCGCATCGCCCGGCGGGCCAGCTGCCGCAGAGCCCGCTATGATAGCGGCCAGCAGAATGAATTTTGGCAATCTGCTCATGACCGGTTTCGTACGCTTCGTCCTGGACGGAGAGTTCGATATAACCCCGCTTAAGAAGAAGGAGATCGGCGGGTTCTTGAGCGCCGCCTTCGTGGCGGGCGAGGATGGAGAGCGTTCGCTCGACCCCGTCCTGACTGCGAAGTTCATCGCCTGGCTCAGGCGCGGGACCGGCCTTAAGGGCCACAGATGGGCCATCCTCGAGGCATACGTCATGGAGCGCCTTGAGCTTGTTGAGGAAGACCTAGCAGGGGCTTCGTCTGGGAAGAGTGTTGACCCCCTGCTCGTCGAGAGCGTATTGCTCGCGGACTAGGCACATAAACGAGGAGGCAGCCGAGCATGGAAGCCCTTTATCCAACCATAATCCTCGCGGCAGTAGTGGTATTCCTCGTCATTCTGCTCTTAAGGAAAGCGGACAAGGGGCCCTCGGACGAGTCGCTCGCGGCCATGCTTGAATCTCTCAAAGACATATCCGCTGTCCAGTCCCAGGTCAATTCGCTTACAAATAACCAGACTGTCGTGATGCAAAACCTGGGCAAGCTCGAGGTCTCGCTCAAGGGATTGGAGACCAAGCTTTCGGAAACATCAGGCAGCGTGAAGGAAGCTATTTCCAAGGACGTCAACGACACGAGGCGCGTGCTCACCGAGCTCAAGGCGAAGTTCGAGGATCAGAGCAAGCGGGAGGACGAGATTCACGCCGTGACACGCAAAATCGAACGCGTGGTCGTAGGGGCCAGGACGAGGGGGGAGTCCGGAGAGAATATCCTGGCCGAAGCCTTCGCCCAATTTCCCCCGGAGATGATAGACCGTGATTTCAGGGTCGCGGGCGGCAAGGTGGTCGAGTACGCCGTTATCCTTCCCAACGGCAAGCGGCTTCCCGTGGATTCCAAGTGGAGCGGGGTCGAAGCGATAGAGCGAATCGAAAAAGAGACGGACCCAGAGAAGATCAAGAGGATCGAGTCTGAACTCGAGAGGGAAGTGCGCCGGAAGGCCAAGGAGGTAGCCGGCTATATCGACCCGTCATGCACCACCAATATCGCCATAGCCGCGGTGCCGGATTCGATTTACGGGGTCTGCGGAAAGGTACATATCGAAGCTTTCCGGAAGGGCGTGCTGCTCATGGCGTACAGCATGGTGGTGCCTTATGTGCTGGCGCTCTACCACATGTATCTCCAGTTCTCGCGCTCTATAGACTTCGAAAACATCGAGGCCTACATAATCAAGATCGAACGCAGTCTCGATGAAGTCGACAAGATCCTCGAGAACAGGGTGGCCAGAGCCGGAACCCTGGCGGCCAACGCTTACACCGAGTGCAAGCAGGTAATCGGCTCCATCCGGGCGGCCACGGCATTTTTAAGGGAACTTCCCGCTACCGAGGATAGTCCGCCGCCCGAGATGAAGATCGTAGACGCGGCGGCCGAATCGCCTGCTGATGATGAGGCGACGGGTACCTAGGCGGCGAGCCCGCAGTTCCGTTCGGCTTCAGGCTACGTAAGCCCTTTCTCCATGGCCACTCTCATCGCGTCCCAGAAGGGGTCCACCCCCGGATGCACCAGAGGCTGTTTCTTCCCGCCTTCGATGATCTGAAAACCCTCGCCTCTCTCCACCAGATTTCCGACGGCTTCTGCCGCTATTCCCTTCGCCCGCAACGTCTCGAGCAGCGCGCCGGACTTCTCCTCGTTCACGGTTATTATGAGCGTCCCCTCGCTTATGGATATAAGGGGGTCCATGCCGAAGTGGTTACAGATGGCGTCCACAGCGGGGAGGACCGTGATCTTCTCCTTCTCGACGACTATGCCGGTTCCGGAAGCCTGGGCTACCTCGAAGAGCCCGCCGATCACGCCGCACTCCGTTGCGTCGTGCATGGCGGTCACGCCTTGCTCTCTCACGCCGATGCCGGCCGCCGCGAGGGCGTCGTCCACGGTCGACATCTTGTAGAAGAGGTCCTGGCCCTGCTTCAGAACATCCTGGCCGAGATTCTTGCCGATGGTCTCGGGAAAAGCGCAGGCGAAAATGCCGGTGGCTTCGATCGCGGCCCCCTTGGTTATGACGATAACGTCTCCCGGTTTTCCCATGCCGGGGTGGAGGAACTTGTCTGCGGGTCCGACGGCCATGAAGGTGGCCCCGCCGACCATGGGATAGTCCGTGCCCGTATACCTCGCCGTGTGGCCGCCCACGACTGCGGCTCCATAGCGCGAACTCTCGCGGTGGAACACTTCCCAGATCGTCAGGAATTCTTCTTCAGTCATGGACATGGGAAGATTGAAGTCCACGACAATATAAGATGGGGCGAACCCGCTCGTCGTGACATCCGAGGCGAGAATATGCCAGGCGAACCAGGCGGCGCGTTCGAAGCCGTACTCGGGAACGATGAAGATCGGGTCCGTGGTGAGCACCATGACCTGCCCGTCCCCGATAGTGACGACACCGCAGTCGTGACCGTGTTTGGGCCCGACGAGAACCTCCTTCCGAGCCGAGCCGAGGCGCGGGTAGATTATCTCGTCGAAAAACTCCGGTGATACCTTGCCTATTGCCGGGAACTTCGCAGTCGGAGTGGCCGCGGAGTCTGCCATATCGCACCTCCTTCATAATTACAATGCATCGCGGAATCTCAGGGCGCCGGCAGGAGTCGGAGCAAAACAAGCAGGAAGCGTATCCCTACGCCGGTATTACCCGGTTCAGGTTCAAGGGGTCAGTGAGCACCCACCTTCTCAGCCCGTGACTCCGAGCTCCCCCAACGCGATTCAATCTGAGCCGAGCATACCCTGAAACCGGAATCGGGTCAAGCCCGGTGGCGGGCGGGGCGAGCCTAAAAATCCTTGAGTAATCAGGGCGTTTTTCTATAATGGGGCCGGAAGCGGGCGGGGGTAGCGCAATGCTGATCAAGAACAATCAAGTTCTCATGTCCATCGGGGTACTATGCCTCGCCGCCGCGTTACTCCTCAAGCGTTTCGTCGGGCCGTCCATCGGATCACCGGCGTGGTTGGATTTCATCGAGGGTGTGCTCGTCGGGGTTTCGATCACTGTGAACACGGCCTACCTCATCAGGCTGAGGAAGAACAAGAGGCGCGACGAAGCACGCTAGGCCCCTGGTGTGCTCGCCGTTCGGCCGGAATACATAGAGACTCCAGGAAGCTCCATAGCGTCAGGGCGTGAATACTATCAAGCCAGGGGGAAGTCATGGCCGGGAAACGGGGCGCCGAGCCCGAGATTGCTGTAAGGTGCGCCAGGGCCGCCGACGGACCGCAGATAGCCGGCCTGACCGGGCAGCTGGGATACCCGTCGACGACCGCCGACGTGAAACGGCGCATCGCGGAAATCGACGGAGACCAGAACGGCGAGCTCCTGGTTGCCGAATCCGACGGCTCAGTGGTGGCCTGGCTCCTCGTTCACGTTTACAGGCTGGTAACCAGTGATTGCCTTGCGCAGGTCGCGGGGCTGGTGGTCGACAGGGCCTATCGCAACAAGGGCATCGGGGCGCTTCTCATGGAAAAGGCGGAAGAGTGGGCGCGCGACAGGAGTTGCCGCGGTGTGATGCTGCGCTCTCGATCCACGCGCAAGGAAGCCCACAAGTTCTATAAGAGGCTCGGCTACTCCACGACCAAGACACAGGACGTGTTCCTCAAAGAGTTTTAGTTTTGAAAGCCCTCCGGGGACCTGCTAGGATTCCCGCGGTGTTGATGTGGCGCTCTTATTTCGAATCGGGGGTAGATAGCACCTGGAACGGCGACGCTCGACAGATGAGCTCAGGGAGATCTCGAGGAGGCTCAGCCGCAGCATCATCGAGATGACCACGCGGGCCGGCTCGGGCCACCCCTCGAGCTCGCTTTCCACCATAGATATTCTCACGGCGCTCTACTTCGGCGGCATAATGCGCTATGACCCGCGGCGCCCCGCCTGGGCCGACCGCGACCGTTTCATAATGAGCAAGGGCCATGCGGCCCCGGCGCTCTACGCGGCCCTCGCCGAAGCCGGGTACTTCCCCGCCGATATGCTCGGGACCCTGCGGCGGACCGGTAGCCCCGTCGAGGGACATCCCAATATGCTCGTTCTTCCCGGCGTAGAGGCCTCGACGGGTTCTCTGGGGCAGGGCCTCTCTATCGGGCTCGGCCACGCGCTCGCGGCCCGGGTGGACGGGCGCGATTTTCGTGTCTACGTGATGCTCGGAGACGGAGAGTCCGAAGAGGGGCAGGTCTGGGAGGCCGCCATGGCTGCGGCGAAATATGCGACCGCCAATCTTACAGCGATACTGGACTCGAATGAGTTCCAGCAGACGGGCCCGGTCCAGACCGTCATGCCGTCGCTGGAGCCGCTCAAAGCCAAATGGACATCCTTCGGCTGGGACGTATCCGAGACCGGAGGTCATGACATCGACTGTATCATGGACGCTCTCGGGGCCTTGAGCCGCGCCACCGGACGCGGCAGGCCGCAGATGGTCATAGCCCATACACTCAAAGGCAAAGGTCTCTCGCCGTTTGAGAAGGACGAGATAAATCGCAAACACGGCGTTCCGCTCACGGCCGAGGAAGCCCGGACAGCGCTTGCCGAGCTCGACAGGATGTACGGCGGGCCGGGCGCGTCGGATGGGCCGGGTGCCTCGGGTGGGGAGGAATAAGGTGGAAATAGGGAAACGCGTAGGACTCGAATACGGCGAGGCGACGCGCAACGCCTTCGGCGAGGCGCTCGTGGACATCGGTCGCGAGAACCGCGATGTCGTTGTCGTGGACGGCGATGTCGGCAACTCGACCCGTACCGAAATCTTCGGCAGGGAATTCCCGGACAGGTTTTTCAATGTCGGTATCGCCGAGAGCAACCTCATAGGCGTCGCGAGCGGTCTTGCCGCCTCGGGCAAGCATGCCCTTGCCTCCAGCTTCGCCTGCTTCCTGCTCTGCAATGCCTATGACCAGATACGTATGGGAATCGCTTTTCCGGCGGCAGATGTCAAACTCATGGGTTCGCACAGCGGCATCACTATCGGGGCGGACGGTCCCAGCCAGATGGCAATAGAGGACATCGCCCTGGCCACTTCGCTTCCCAACTTCACGGTCATCGTCCCGGCCGACGGGCCATCCACGCGGGCGGCGACGCGCGCGATGTTCGAGAGGAGCGGGCCCTTCTACCTCAGGACCGGGAGACCGGGGGTCCCGCTCATATATCCTGCCGGCGTCGACCTCGAGGTCGGGCGGGCCAACACGCTCCGTGACGGTGTCGATGCAACCGTCATCGCCTGCGGGCTCATGGTCGCCGTGGCCCTCGAGGCCGCCTATGACCTCTCGGGAGAGGGCATAGAGGTCAGGGTTCTCGACATGCATACGGTGAAACCCATAGACCGGACAGCGATAGAGCGCTCTGCCCGGGAAACGGGAGCCATTGTCACGGCCGAAGAGCATCTGCTGGAAGGCGGGCTCGGGTCGGCTGTCGCGGTGGCTGCAGCCTCATTACATCCCGTCCCCATGGAGTTTGTGGGCCTGAGGAATACTTATGCGGAATCGGGAGACCCCGAAGAATTGCTCGATAAGTACGGCCTCATGCCGCGCCATGTCGCGGATGCAGTGAGAAAAGCGGTGGCGAGGAAGGGCTAGCTGGAGGCAGTTCCCCCAATTGAGTTGACACGGCGGGGATTAGCATGTACCATGCTGCTTATTAACATCGACTCTAAGGAGGATCTGCCGTGCGGCTTAAACTGATACTTCTCGTTATTCTCGTTATCGTTCTGCTCGTGATGATTGTCCAGAACCTTGGCAACGTCACCGCCAGGTTCCTGTTCGTCGAAGTCACCATGCCGCTTGCCCTCTTCCTGTTCATCATGGCCGCAGTGGGTTTCGTCGTCGGTGCTATAACGGCAGTTGTATATCGTATGAACAGCAAGAAATCTTAATCGGCCTCAGTTCCTTAAGAAGCAGGGCAGCGCGCTAAACATGCGCGTTTCAGCGTTGTTGTGCCCTCCTTTTTATGCTTCAGCATCACCCCATCATGCCGATGTACAGGGAGTAGAGTCTCATTCTATCTGGGGATAGACTCTGCCCCCCGGGGCAGGGTCATAGTGTCGATTCGGTGCAAATGATGAAAAGCATCCTTACTATTCCTGTGACATTGCTGCTGCTCCTCAGTCTCCTCTGTTCGGGATCCGATGCACGGACTGTCAAAGTGGGCGTTTACGAGAACGAACCCATGATTTTCCTGGATGGGGACGGCAACGCCCGGGGGTTCTACGTCGACCTCATCGAGCTCATGGCTTCGGAAGAGGGATATGTCGTTTCCTATGTCCCCGGTAAGCGGACGGAATGCCTGACCTGGCTCAGAGATGGCAAGATCGACATATTGCCCGGGATCGGAACCGAGCCGGCAGCCGGCGATTACGTGCTGACGGGCGTAACGGTTCTCTCTGACTGGGGGCAATTCTATTCCAGCAAGGAGTCGCCCCTCGAGACCATGGGTGATATGTCCGGGAAGACAATCGCCGTTGCCCGGGGCGACCTGATGTATGCAGGGCTCCAGAGCGCCATCGGTGAACTCGGACTCGACTGCCACTACGTCGAGGTCGACGGTTACGGGGATGCTCTCAGGATGGTGAGCGATGGAGTTGTAGACGCCTGCCTGGTGCCGCGCCTGTACGCGGGCCGGGGAGTTTCTCCGGGCCTGGCGCGCAGCGCCCTCGTAGGCCTGCCGGTTGATCTCCGGTTCGGCGTCAGCATCGTGGCGGCCTCGGCCTGGCTGGACGTACTTGACACCCGTATCGCCGAGATGAGGGAGGACAGGAATTCCGAGTACTACGGGGCCCAGAACGTGTGGTTCGGTGGCCTCTCGGTTGGCAGGACGCCCCGGTGGGGGAACTGGGCTCATATTTTCGCGATCGGGTTCCTTATAGCGCTCATTGTGGCCAGCGTGATTCACCGGATGCAGGCCAAAGACAAGACCCGCGAACTCCGCGAAGAGGTGAACGAACGCAAGCGGGCGGAGGAAGCGCTGAGGAAGAGTGAGGAACGGTTCCACACGCTCTATGACAAGATGAATGAAGGTGTCTGCCTTCACGAGATAATATACGATGAAGCCGGGCATGCCGTCGACTACGCCATCCTGGACGTCAACCCGTCCCACGAGGCCATACTTGGCATGGACCGGGACGAGGTCATTGGGAAGAGGGGTTCGGAGCTTTTCGAGGACGGGGAGCTTCCGTTCATGGAGGCTTACTCCGGTGTGGCCGCTACAGAACGGCACACTACCTTCGACGCCTATTTCCCACCCGCGCGGCGGCACTTCAGGGTGTCGGCTTTCTGCCCACAGCCCGGCAAGGTGGCTGCCATATTCTCCGACATCACCGAGAGCAAGGAGAAGATGGAGGAGCTCAGGACGTCTGAGGACAAGTACAGGATACTATTCGAGAACGCCCCCGACCCGATGTATATGAACGACCTGAGCGGAGTGTTTATCGAGGGCAACAGGGCTGCGGAGAGTCTGCTCGGCTACAAGAGGCAGGAGCTGGTCGGTGAGAATGTGCTGAAGGCAGGGCTCATTCCTCTGGAACAGACACTCAAGGCTGCGAACAACATCTCCCTGTGCGCGCAGGGCAAGCCGACGGGTCCTGACGATTTCACGCTTATCTGCAAAGACGGCACGCAGGTGCAGGCCGAAATATCCACACAGCCCGTGAAAGTCGACGGGCAGACACTTGTGCTCGGCATCATCCGGGACGTAACCGAACGCAAGCAGGCTGAGGAAGCGCTCAAGGACTCGGAGGAACGGCTGCGGGCGGTGTACGAGTCTATGGGCGACAGCGTCATAATTTCCAACCTGAACGGCAACATAGACCAGGTCAATCGCTCGGCACTCAATATGCTCGGTTATGTGAGTAAAGAGGAAATGATCGGGAGCCATTCCTACCTGTGCATCGCCGAGGAAGACAGGCAGCGCGCCTCTGAGGATATGATGCGCGCGCTCAAGGTGAGCGAACGCATCTCAGACGAGTACAGGTTTCTCAAGAAGGGCGGCGGGAGCATAGCATGCCAGGTCGACGTCGATCTGTTGAGGAACAGGGACGGAGACGCCATCGGGTTTGTGATGCTGGCCCGCGACGTGACCGAGCGGAAGGAAAAAGAGGAGGCGCTGCACGAGGACGTAAGCAAGTACAAGAGTCTGCTCGAGGGCCTCGATGAAGCCGTATTCCGCGTCAGCCTGCCGATCGGCAAGTATAGCTACGTAAGCCCGTCGGTCAAGCGGGTGTTCGGTTACACCAGCGAGGAGTTCCTCAAGAACCCGCTCCTGATGAGAAAACTCATTCACCCCGACTACGCTGGCTATTTCAACGAGATGTGGAAGGATCTGATACAGGGCCACATACAGCCCAGCTATGAATACAAGATCGTCGACCGGGATGACAACGAGAGATGGGTTCTCCAGACGAACCGTCGCGTTTTCAACGAGGCCGGGAAGGTCATGGCTATCGAAGGCGTATGGCGCGATGTCACCGAGCAGAAACAGGTCGACGATTCCATACGCGAGAATGAAGAGCAATTCAGAAGCATGTTTGAGGCTTCGAGTACCGCCCTCGAGTTCTATGACGCCAACAGAAGGCTGGTTCACACCAACAACGCCTGTCTCGACCTGCTCGGCGTCAGCGACGTCCAGAATCTCAGGAAGCTTAACCTGATCACCGGCGAGAACACGCCCGATGAGGCGCGGTCGAGACTGGACCGTGGGAAGTCGGCCAGGTGGGAGACGACCCTGGACTTCGCCGTTCTCAGGGAGAAGGGCTTGCTCGAGGGCCGGAGGTCCGGTACCGCCCACCTCGAGGTCGTCGTGAGCCCGGTCGACATGGCAGACGGTTCACCGGGCTGGTACCTGGCGGAGATCCGCAATGTGAGCGGGCACAAGCTGCTCGAAAGCCAGATGCAAAGGTCCAGCAGTCTCGACTCTGCGACCAGGCTGGCAAGGTCGATGGCCCAGGACCTCAACAATATGCTGACCGGCATCATGGGGTACAGCGAGCACCTCTCGAATGAGCTCAGCGCCGACGAGTCGCTCCATAACGAGGCCGAGGAAATACGCAAGGCTGCCGAGACGGCGGTCGCACGAATGAGACAGCTCCTTACCTTCGCCAAATCCGCGCCCATCAAGTCGGAGCCGCTTGACCTCAATGCCGCGGTCACCGAATTCCAGGTCGCGCTGAGCCGCACGCTCGGCGAGGACAAGAGCCTGGAGATGAAACTCGATTCGACCCTTGGAGAGGTCCGCGCAGACAGGGAGCAGCTCCGGACCATGCTTCTGAATCTGGTGGCCAACGCGCGCGACGCTATGCGTTCGGGCCAGACCCTCATCATCCAGACCAAGGCGGTGGACATCGATGATGTCGCCGAAGAGTCACCCGACGGCAGGAGATCCGGACACTTCGCTCGAATCACGGTGTCCGACCAGGGTACCGGCATGGAAGAGGAGGTCAAGCAGCATATCTTCGAGCCCTTCTTCACGACCAGAGACGGCATGTCGGGCATGGGGCTCTCGGTGGTATACGGCAGCGTGAGACAGCACAGCGGATGGGTCGAAGTTTCGAGCGAGCAGGATAAGGGGACGGAGGTCAACATCTTCCTGCCGGCCCGGGCCGTGCGGGAAGAGAAGGTCGAGAAGGCGCCGGCCGGCCCAGGCAATCTCGAGGGCGGCGGCGAGAGGATACTCATCGTGGAGGATGACGAGATCGTGCGCACGATGGCTGCCAAGGTTCTCAGAGACAGGGGCTACACCGTATCGGCTGCGGCCAGCGCCGGTGAGGCCAGGAGCGTATTCGAAAAAGAGAACCGCGGGTTCGATCTCATCTTCTGCGATATCGTGCTTCCCGACGCCAACGGGCTCAATCTCGCCGAGGAGCTGCGATCGGTGAGCCCGGATATCAAGGTACTGCTTACGAGCGGATATACGGACAGGCAGGCCCAGGTGGCCGGCCTCGGAGACAGGGACTTCCCTCTGCTGGAAAAACCCTATGCCCTGTTTGACCTGCTGACCGCGATCAAGGACAGGCTCGGCCAACCCATTGGGGTCAGGTCTTAGAATGCACAACCAGTCGGGGTCAGGTCTTGGAATGCACAGTCGCCCCGGCCGGTACCGGCCCTGACGCCCCCATCTTCTTCTATAGAGTAGCGCGCAACATGCCGATTTTCATCGTATAGCGAACAGTGCCGCTAGCGGGCACATGGCGGTTTGCTGCTTCTAAAACCAAAGTGAGGGGCGCACTATGGACAATCTGGAAACCAATCAAGCCTTGGCAGAACTTCAGGAAGAGCGGTCTGCCGAAGAGAGAATCGAGCAGGCGAGATTGCAGCGCAAGCTCGACGAGTGCGGTCACGACTATGCCAAGATGAAGAAAGACATACGCTCGTGGGGTTTCTGGCTGATCGGGATAGGCGTCGTGAGTCTGGTTCTTTCCTTCTTGCTCGACCCTTCGTGGGGACTCATGCTCATGATCGTGGGCGTCTCTTCTTTCTACTTCTGCGAATCCGCCATGTTCGTGGTCTACGGTTCGATCCTCGCCTGGGCGGCGATCTCGAATCTTATGGCCGGTCCCCTCTGGGCTGTCTTTGCAGTATTCCAGGGTATCCTGGCCTTCAAGGTCTTCCGGCAGTTCGGCAAGTACAGGAAGGCCGAGAAGATCTACAGGTACCATCACAAGATGGGGCGTACCGGCGGGGCGCCGATCCCCGAGAGGGGAGCCCGCATGTTCCCGTGGTTAAGCGCGGCAGCGTCCGTGCTATCCATCGGCATCCTTCTCGGCGTCGTCGGCGGCATGGCCGTGAGCCCGGTGGTCGAGGAAGACCTGACCGTGATGAGCGGCCTGGATTGGGCGGCCGTCTTTGCCGTGAACCTCGGCGTACTGGGTCTTGCCCTGGGCATGGCGTCGCTGCTCTCGGGTCACAAGCAGAAGGCGCCGAGCGTGGCCGGTGTAGTCATCGGCGGACTGGTGGTGCTAATAACCGTAGGCGCGCTAATAGCTCCGGTGTAGCGTTCGGACTGCGGGCGTTGTGCGCTTGGAGACCTGGCCCCCGGTGCTTGTGCATTTCAAGACCTGACCCCGGGTGCAACTCCCGAACGTATTACTCGAGCGCGGAGATGAGGTCGTTGGCGTTGGACCGCAAGAGGTCTATGTAAGAACCGCGGTCCGGATACCTGTTGAGGACCACCCTGGCCGCCCCTATCTCGCCGGCGATGTTCTTGCCGGCGCTTTCACCTCGATTGCTGTCGTCGACGACCAGGCGTACCGCGTTCTTTTTTCCCACTTCGACCAGGCGGGCGGATTCATTCCGGGAGATATCTTCCGGTCCTCCGTAGGTTCCGATAATGTCGAATCCCATCCAGTCGAGAAAGTCGGCTAACGCATCGGAGCAGATAACCCTCGTACCGCCGATCCCGACCATCGAAGCGCAGATGTCCTCGGCTTCGATGCCCAGTCTCGACCGGTAGTCGGTGCGGTTATACCGGTAGAAGACCTCCCCCGCGGGGTCGATGCGGACAAGAGCTTCGGTAACGCTGTCCGCCGCGTCCAGGTGGAGGTGAGGGAGCATGAGGTCCCCGGGCATGTCGGTTGTGGCCACGTTCCCGGGCCCCTCTCCGGCATTGATAATCTCCGGCGCCCACTCTTCCCAGCCACTCAGGATGATGAGGTCGGCTCTTGCCACTTCGTCGGCGTGCTCGGGCTTGAGGACGAAGTCTTCCGGGGGCATCTCTGCGGGTATGAGCGAGGCTACCCTAACCCTGTCGCCGCCTATTTCCATCACGATCGTTTCGAGCATGGTGGTAGAGGTCAGGACTTCGATCCCGGCTTCGCCTCCTTCCCTCTGGCAGCCCGCCGCCAGCAATATGCATAAGAGCGACGCCATGGACAGCGTCGGGATGCGTCGCCCGGGTCGGATGGCAGACATCATTCGGGACACTCCTCTAGGTGCCGAGATTGTAAGTCACACCTACAAGAAACCGCCTTCCGGGCATTCTGTAAAGGCCTGATTTGCCTCCCGGGACCACGGTGTAAATGTCGTACTGCTCGTCGGTGATGTTCTCGGCCGAGACGAATGCGTCGAAGCCCCGGCCTATCAGCGCCGACAGTCTCGCGCCGGCCACGAGATAATCGTCGATTTTCTGCTCGCTGTCATCGGCGGCATAGTAGTCGCCGACGTATTGCAGATCGGCAAGGAGGCTGTAGCGGTCTATGCGCAGTATGCCCATGGCGTCCAGCTTGTCGCCCGGGCGCCCGGCGGTGTGTATGCCTGGGTCCAGGTAACCGTAGGCGAGGCGCGACTCGAAGGAGGGGTGGGGCGTTATGGTGAGCGCGGCCTCCGCTCCGGTGAAGCGTATCTCGCCGACATTTTCGTAGACTTCTTTCCTGGGGCCGTGGCCCCGCTGCTCCACGAGCTCTATGAAATCCTGTCCGTTTATCTGATATACCGAAGCGGTCAGGCGGGCCATGTTTCGGAAGCGCTGCGTAATTCCTAATTCAAAGCTCCATATCGTCTCGGCAGACAGGTTGCTATTGGATGTGTCGAACATGTAAAGCTCGTTTATCTGCGGGGACCTGAAGCCGCCGGAGATATTTCCCCGGAGCGTCGTGGCGTCGCTTACGTCATAAACGATCCCGAGGTGGGGGGCAGGCGTCGTGCCGGAGACCTCGTCCACGTTGATGCGCAAGCCGACTGTCGCTACGGCCACCGAGCGTATGAAGAACTGGGCGAGGCAATAGAAACCGTATTCGTACTTGCTCCACTCACCGGGGTCGGGATTAAGCACTTCGCCAAGCTGCTGCCTGAAATCGATGCCGCCGTTGAGAAGCGTGCTCTCGCCGACAAACCTCGTCTGGTAAGCCATGAGCCCGCGGTACTGGTCGCGTGAATGCCAGCCGTCTGAGAACTCGTAGTCCCCGAACTCTCCGTACATCTTGAGGGTGGACTTTCCGCCCCCGACCCGCGATGAGATTTCGAAGTCGACCGCGCCCCTCATGTAGTCGGTCCATGCGCCGGATATCGTGCCCGGCGGGTCGCTCGAGGCCGCCGGCTCCTCCTTGTGGCCGTCATAGTACGTGGCGAAAAATGAAATATCCGCTTTCCCGGCCCGGCCCGTGACCTTCGCCAGGAAGTCATTGCCGCTGTATGCTGAATTCGGAATATGGCCGTCCGACTGGCGGCGGTCGAGGCTGAATACATAACCTACGCCGTGAACTCTGGCCGAATTGAGGACATTGAGCTTTAAGGTGGAGTAGGAGCCGTAAGTCGTATTGGCCCGGAGAGTGAAGCCCGCCGACGGGGGAGTGGTCACGATGTTGACGACGCCGCCGAGGGCATCCGAGCCGTAGATGACCGAGCCGGGCGTGCGAACAAGTTCAATCTGTTCGACGCCGGCCAGCGTGAGGCCCTGTGAGGCGGTGCCGCCCGTCATTCCCGACTTCACCGGGTGGCCGTCCATCAGGATCATGACGCGCCGTCCGGTATCGCCTAGCCCGCGAATGGATATGTCGGCCTGCCCGAAGTCTCCCGTCTTCTCTATGAAAACGCCCGGCAGATAGTCCAGGGCGCCGGTTGCTGAGTTGGCATCGGACAGAGATATTTCGCCGGGACCCGCGACGTCGACAGCGGGCGCGATGTGGCCGAGCGGCATGTCGATTCGCGTGGCTTTCACTTCTATCTCGTCGACGCTATATACGCCGAGCGAGTCTGCCGGATCACCGGCAGCCGCCGGGGGCAGGGGAACAAGCACTGCCCCGAGAATGAAAGCGAAAAGCACCGTTTGCCTGCGCATAACGAGGCCGCCTCCCTTGCTTACGTTTGCCAGATCAAGTATATGCCCGCCAGGATGATGAGTACGCCGCATACTTTCCTCAGAATGGTCACGCCCCGGGATGACGAGGACCAGTGGAGATACTTCTGAACCATCTCCGTAAACGTTCCCGCGGCAACAATAACCGCGGCGTGCCCTATGCCGTAGATTCCGAGCAACAGCATGGCATAGGGGATATTACTTGCTCCGACCGACAGAGTGACCCCGAGCATGGGGGCCATGAAAGCGAAAGTGCAGGGCCCGACTGCGATACCGAAAATGATGCCCAGCGTGAAGGCCGCGACGGCTCCGCGCTTCGCCGGGACCTTATTGCCCGACTGCGGAAACGGCATGGGAATCACGCCCAGGAAGTGAAGGCCTATGATGAAGAAAATCACCGCCACTACATAGGTGACATTCGCCCCGAGGTCGCCGAGCATGCGGCCCAGCCCCGCGGTTATGCCGCCGACCGCGCCGATGGTCACGAGAATCCCGGCCGCGAACAGAAGCGCGAGCACAAAGGCCCTTCGGGTCGTAGTGGTGCCCTGCCGGCCGATGAAGCCGATTATTAGCGGTATGCTCGCCAGGTGGCACGGGCTCAGCAGCACGCTGAGCACTCCCCAGGCGAACGCCGCCGAAATCGCCACGGGTGGAGCCCCCGCGACGGCCTCTGTCAGGGTCGTGAAAAGGCTACCCATCGAGAGGTTCCACTCCCATCTCGCTGAGTTTCTCTATAATCGTCTCCTTGGGCAGAAATCCCTCGTGCCGCCACACCTCCTTGCCCCCGGCGTCGAAGAGGATCTGCGTGGGCATGACTCTCATCCCATACTGTTTGACTGCTTCGGGTTTATCCCCGACGTCTATGACTTCTACGATCACCCTGCCGCGGTACTCCTCCGCGACCTCCTCGAGTATGGGGGCCATCATCTTACACGGTATGCACTGGTCCTTACCGAGGTCGACCAACCTTGGGAGGCTGCTCCTCTGGTCCTCCACGCCGGCCCTGGCACGGCCCGGAGTCGCATATGTCGCGACGGTGTCGGTCTTCGCCGTCTCGGTTGCGGACTCGTCGGCCTTCTCGTCGCCGCTGCAGCCCGTCGCGGGCAGCGCCGCCACGCATATAGAGAGAATGAGGAGGAGGATTCTCATGAAATCAACCCCTTGATTTCTTCGACCGACGGCACCTTCCCGGACACTTTCACGTCCCCGTCGATGGCCACCGCGGGCGTCATCATTACGTTGAATTCCATAATCGACTTGAGGTCCTCTACCTTTTCAACTTCCGCGTCGACACCGGCTTCGCTCACGGCCTGCCGGACGTTCTCATAGGTCTTTTTACACTTGGGGCAGCCTGTTCCCAGTACCTGTATCTTCATTCGGTCGCCTCCCTCAGCAATTCCATGATTTTTGCTCTGCGGGGTACGGCCCCCGCAGCGACTACCTTGCCGTTTATGGCCAGGGCCGGAAGGCCCACTGGCATTATGGCTACTATATCGTCTATGTTCTTCACATGCTCGAAGTCGGCATTGAGGTTCATCTCGGAGAGGGCCGAGATGGTATCGGCAGCGAGCTGTTCGCAGTTGACGCAGCCGGGCCCATACACCCTGACCTCCAGCACCGCTCTCTCGCCTTCGCCGGCCACGTTCTCCACCTTCTCGCCGGCGGCAATCTTGAACTCGCGGAGTAGTTCCGCCCCGTAATCTTCGCGGCTGGCCTGGAGCACGTAGTTTCTCTCCGCAACGAGGTCGACGAGAGCTGCCGCAAGGTCTTCATCCGACGCAAATTCCCGGGAGCGGACCTCGGCGAAAGCCTCATCGAGTCCGACGAGCCCTATCTTGCGGCCCTTGATTGTCACCTGCCTGATCTCTGCCATCTCTCCTCGCTCCAGTTTTCTCTGTGACTCGCCGCGCTATCCCCAGAAAGTCCCGAATATCTTGCCCGTGATAGTGGCCATAACGATTATGAGGCCCAGGAAGACCAGGGTTTTCCTGGTTCCCATTATGCTCCTTATCACCAGGATGTTGGGAAGCGATACCGCGGGCCCCGCAAGCAGAAGCGCGAGGGCCGGCCCCTTTCCCATGCCGGATCCCAACAGCCCCTGCAGTATGGGAACTTCGGTGAGGGTGGCGAAATACATGAACGCTCCCGCTACCGACGCAAACAGGTTGGCGAGCACGGAATTGCCGCCCACCAGGCCCGCAATGTAGCGGGACGGGATGAGGCCCTCATGGCCCGGGCGCCCGAGAAGCGCGCCGGCAATGAGCACGCCGGCCAGGAGCAGCGGCAACATCTGCTTGGCGTAAGTCCATGTCGAAGCCAGCCAATCCCTGCCCTCTTCTCCGTCCCGCCAGAGGAGGACGGAGAAAGCCACGATCCCCGCGGCGAACGGGACGAGCGGGTTATCGCGCGCGATTAGCGCCGCCGCGAGAACGAGCGCGCAGGCGGCGGCCACATAAGCGATTTTGAGTTGGAGCCAGAACTTCATGAATACTACGAAAGCGAAGGATATGATTGCGGTAATCACCCACTTGTAGGAGAAGATCAGATTCCAGGCGCCCGAGCCGTCCGCGGGTTTGGCCCAGTTTGCGAAAACGAGAATGGCTACCATGGCCGCGAAGTAGAGCGCCGTCTTCCAGAGCGGCCTCGTCTCCTCGTCGCTGAGCTCGGGCGCCGCGGCGGCTCTCGCGAGCTCCTCCCTGCGGAAGATGAAGTGCATGAGAAGCCCTACGATTATGCTGAATACGACGGCTCCGACGGCACGCGCTATGCCCATCTGAGGGCCCAGCACCTTGGCCGTGAGCACCACGGCAAGCACGTTTATGGCCGGCCCCGCGTAGAGGAAAGTGGAGGCGGGTCCCAGCCCCGCGCCCCGCTTGTAGATTCCCGCAAAGAGCGGCAGCACCGTGCAGCTGCACACGGCGAGAATGGCTCCGGCGACCGAGGCGACGCCATATGCCAGCGCTTTGCCGGCTTTGGGGCCGAGATATTTCAGCACGGAAGCCTGCGATACGAAAACGGCTATGGCTCCGGCGATGAAGAAGGCGGGGATGAGACAGAGAATTACGTGTTCGCGCGCATACCAGGTGGCGAGGGCGATACTCTCAAAGAAGGGACCGCCGAAGTCGATCCGGCCCAGCGGGAGGTAGAAGAAGACGAGGAAAACCCCGATCATAAGTATGAGATGCTTCCACTCATTCCTTCCGGACATCGTTCACCTCTCGGGCTATGGCCCTGCGGCTGCCTAGACGCGTTCCTTGAGTGCCTTGGTGGCACAGGATAAGCAGTTGGCAACGCATGGCGTTACCAGCCTGTAAAATACCGTATTGCCCCTGCGGTCATCGTCTACGACGCCGACGCCCCTCAGGATCGCCAGGTGTTTTGAAACCGTTGACTGGTCGGCACCTATCAGCCGGACGAGTTCTCCGACCTGGCACTCGCCATCGCTCAGGCGGTCGACTATCATGAGCCTGGTCTCATTGGCCAGCGCCTTCATGATTCGCGCCTGCTGCTTATACCGCTCTCTGGTTTTCGCATTCATATGTCGTCAAACCTCCATGCGATTATTACAATAATGCCATATTCCCATACTGTCAAGGCTCATTGGGGGTGTGGGTAGGGGAAGTCTAATCGGCCAGAAGCGACTTGATCTCGGCCACGGTCGGGACCCTGCCGGCTATTCTGACTTCTCCGTCGATGGCGATGGCCGGTGTGACGTATATGCCGAAATCGGTTATGGCTCCGGGGTCCTCTACGAGCTCTACTTCGGCCTCCAACCCCATCTCGATGACGGCCTTCCGGGCGTTTTCCACCAACTGGCCGCACTCGGGGCATGCAAGGCTCAGCACCTGTATCCTGGGCATATGGCTTTCCTCCCTTTGCCCCATTGTCGCACAATCCGGCACCGAATATCCAGTGCGGCGTTCAGGGCCGTGCCAGCCCGGGCATTCCGATTCCCGTTGACAGCGGGCCCGATTTCGCGCAAGATACCCCTTGAGAGTTGGGGGGAGAGCCCCCTTATTTTTTACCTTCAGGAGCACACAATCGTGGCAATCGACAGAAAATCGCTCGAAATCCTGATCGAAGCGGGCAAGGTTCTTAACTCGACGCTAGAGGTCCAGTCCCTCATTTCGCTGGTGTACGACCTCATCCTCGCATTGGTTGATTGCGAGACCTGTTCGCTGGGGAGGCTTCAGGACAAGGGCAGGGAGATACGCGTTCTCCTCGCGTTCGGGAAGTCGGGCGAAGAGGTTTCCGGTCTCATGATAGACAGGGGCGTCGGAGTGATGGGAACCGTCGTAGAGACGGGGAAACCGCTCATTCTCAATAGGCCCGATGATTTCAAGCAGTATGTCGACAGCATCGACAAGAAATTCGATTATGAGAAGCGCTCCTGCATCTCGGTTCCTCTGCTCAGGGGTGGCGAGGTCATCGGCGCCCTCGAGGCCATCAACAAGGAAGAGGGGGATTTCACGGGCGCGGATGTGGAGATGCTGACCGATCTCGCCGAGCAGGTCGCGATCGCGCTCGACAATGCGCGGCTCTACGAGCGGGTGCGGCGCGAGGTCAGGGAGAAGGAGCTCCTCTACGAGGTCGGCCAGAGGATCAGCTCGTCGCTGGACCTAGAAGAAGTGCTCGACCTCGTCATGGACTGCCTCGGGGAAGTGGTGGCGTTCGCCGCGGGCGGCATATTTGTCGTGGACCCCGACACCCGGGAAATCGCGAGCCTCGCGACGATGGGCTATGAGCAGGGCATGGAAGAGAAGGTGCATCTCAAGTTCGGTACGGGCGTCGTGGGCTGGGTAGCCAAGAACCGCGAGCCGGCCATAGTGGACGACGTGAGCAAGGACTCGCGCTACATAAACGCGCGCCCCGAGACCTCGTCCGAGATAGTGGTGCCGCTGTTCGCCGACGATAAGATAATCGGCGTGATCAATCTCGAGAGTGACGAAGTGAGGGCTTTCACTGCGGACGATCTCGCGCTCATCAACGCTTTCGGGTCGCAGGTGGCCGTTTCACTGGAGCGGGCCAAGCTCCACGCTCAGATCCTGGAGCGGCGGAAACTCGTCGACGAGCTGGAAGTCGCAAGGCAGATACAGATGTCCTTCCTGCCCGACGTGATTCCCGACATTCCCGGCTATGACCTGAGCGCGATCAACATCCCGTCGGAGGCCGTGGGAGGGGACTACTACGATATCATCTTCATATCGGAAGGGCAGTGGGGCATCACCATCGCCGACGTGTTCGGCAAGGGCGTTCCGGCGGCGCTGGTGATGGCGAGCTACAGGGCTAGCCTGCTGGCCGAGATTCGGAACAATTACATGATCAATGACATCCTGCGCAAGGTGAACCGGCTCATCTGGGAGAGCGTGGAGCCCGGGCGCTGCGTGACGGCGTTTTACGGGGTGCTTGACACCGAGTCCGGTATCTTCACTTACTCGAACGCCGGCCATCTTTACCCCGTCATCCTTGGCAAGAAAGGCGTCAGGCACCTTGACAAGGGTGGCTTGCTCCTGGGGGCGATCGATAAGATCGAGTATCGGGAGGAGAGAATATACCTGGAGCCGGGCGACGTCGTGCTCTTCTTCACTGACGGCCTCACCGAAGCCGAAGATGTGTACGGCGAGGCCTTTGGCGAAGAGAAACTCTTAGAGACAGCGCAGGCGCTGGTCGACCGGCCCAGCGCGGAGATAGTCAAGAGCATTCACCAGGCCGTTTGGGAGTTTTCATCCGGACATCTGGGGGATGACTTCACGCTCCTGGTGCTCAAGGTTAAGGAGGACAAAGATGTTCAGTAAGAAATCACTCGATTTCTTGCAGCGTTTCGTGGACACGCCCAGCCCCTCGGGTTTCGAACGGCCCGCCCAGGAGGTCTGGCGCGAGTACGTTTCCGAATTCGCCGATGAGGTCAAGTGGGACGTGCAGGGTAACTCCATCGGTATCGTCAACAAGGGTGGCGGCCCCAGGATAATGCTGGTCGGCCATTGCGACGAAGTCGGCTTCATGGTCAATTATGTCAACGACGAGGGTTACATCTACTTCGCTCCGATAGGCGGCGTGGATCCCGCCATCGTTCCGGCCCGCAAGGTCGTCATCCATACCGGGAAGGGCCCAGTCAACGGCGTCATAGGGCGGACGGCTATTCACCTCCAGGATAAGGACGACGACAAGAAAGTGTCCAAGATGCACGAGATGTGGATAGACATCGGCGCCAAAGACAAGAAGGAAGCTCTCAAGCGCGTCGCCATCGGTGACCCCATCGTATTCGACCTCGGCTTCTGGAACTTAAACGGCCAGTTCGCGGTCGCCCGCGGCTTCGACGATAAGATGGGTGCTTTCGCGGTGGCGGAGGCCCTGAGGATACTGTCGAAGGACAAGACTCTCAAGGCCGAGGTGTACGGGGTGGCGTCGGTTCAAGAGGAGATATCCTTCGCGGGGGCGCATACAAGCGCCTTCAGTATCGATCCCCAGGTGGCAATCGCCGTCGACGTCGGCAACGCTACCGACACGCCGAGCGTGTCCAAGGAGAAGCACGGCGAGATCAAGCTGGGCAAGGGCCCCATCATCGACCGCGGTTCTTCGGTGAGCCCGGCGGTGGAGGAAATGCTGAAGAAGGTCGCCGACAAGAATAAGATCCCATGGCAGCCCGGGGCGGCGCCCCGCTGGACGGGCACCGACGCCGACGCCATATTCATATCCCGCGCCGGAGTGGCCTGTGGCCTGGTTAGCGTTCCCAACCGGTATATGCACACGCCGGTCGAGGTGATTCACCTGGGCGACCTCGAGAACTGCGCCAAGCTCATGGCGGCTTTCTCGAGCGCGGTCACCGTGAAGATGGACTTCAGGCGCTAGGCTATTCGACCTCGATCTTGTACGGCATGAGATAAAGATTGGGATCCTTCTGGAGGATCTCCATATATGCGGCATCCTCGAGAATGCTCTCGGCAGTCTCGGGGAGCCGTATACCCTTCACAAACGCCTCGTCCGCATCGCCGGCCATAACATCCCAGAAGCCCATGGCCGCGGGCAGCACTTTGAAAGCGACTTCCTCATCGGCCGCGATGCCGGCGTCCTCTTTTGCGAGGCGTATGGCCTCGGTGAGCCCGCCGATCCGGTCTATGAGACCGATCTCGATGGCGCTTCTCCCTGCCCAGATCCGCCCCTGCGCGACTTCATGCACCGCTTCGACGGTCATTCCGCGTCCCTTCGCCACGTCCTCTACGAACTTGTCGTAGAAGCCTTCTGTGAAGTGGCGCGAGATTTCCATGTCCTCCTCGGTGACCTCACTCCAGGACGGGAAGAGGTCGGCGTTCTTGCCGCGCGTGAAGACCTCCTTGGACATTCCCAGCTTCTCATAGAGCTTGCGGGTGCCGAACCACATATTGATAACGCCGATAGAGCCCGTTATGGTCGTCTCGTCGGCGAGAATCCGCGTTCCGTCACAGGCGATATGATAGCCGCCCGAACCCGCCACGCCGCTCATGGAGACTATCACGGGTTTTTCCCTGGCAGTCAGTTCCACTTCTCTCCGTATCTGGTCGGACGCCGACATCTCGCCTCCGGGGCTGTCGATGCGGAAGACCACGGCCTTGACCGACTTGTCCTTACGAACCGCCCTGAATGCGGCAGCCAGCGTGTTTGGCCCTATTACGTCGCCGATTATGGGCTCGCTGCGGTTGCTTCCCTGCAGTATGGCTCCGTCCCCGTACACGATGGCGATTGCCGGCAGCTCGTCCCATCGCGGCTGGGCCGGTTTCCGTTTGGCGAACTCCCGGTACCCGAGCCGGTGAGACGACTTTCCGACGACTTCCTTCATGATGTCCGGAATCTCATCCGAGTAGGCGAGCCTGTCGACGAGACCCAGGTCGAGCGCGTCCTGCGCCATGTATGGTCCCTTGTCGACCAGCGACCTCACGGCGTTTTCCGACATGCTTCTGCCGGCCGCGATGTCCTCGATGAACTTGGCGTAGAAGTCGTCGAGCACGGCGTTGAAGGCCTCCTTCGAGGGCTCTGTGAACCCCTTGTCGGCCAACTGCTCGGTGGCGGACTTATACTTGCCGACGCGCGTGTAATGGGCCTCGACGCCGATCTTGTCCAGCGTTCCCCCGAGAAAGGTAACCTCCGCCTTGAGGCCGTTGAGACCCAGATAACCGTTGGGCGCCAGGACTATGTAGTCGGCCGCCGTCGCGAGGTAGTACTCGCGGTTCTCGGGCGTGTTGGCGTAAACGACCACCTTCTTGCCTGTGCGCCGGAACTCGATGAGCGCCTGCCGGATTTCGTCGGCTTTGGCCGAGCTTGCCGAAATGTCGCCCATCCTTATGAGTATGGCGTTTATCTCCGGCGACCCGGCGGCGTAGTCGATCTTCTCCAAGAGCTCGCGCGTCGTGTAGCGCGCGGCGCCTCCGAAGAAACTGAAGCGGGGGGGAGCCTCCCCGATGCTCCCGCTCATGTCGATCTCCACGTAGCGCTTGAGAGGATTGAGTACGGACTCATGCCAGTGGGAAGAAGTCACAACACCCAGGACGCCGTATGTCTGGGGCTGATAAGGCTGACGCTCCTTCTCGGTGGTGACGGCCGTTGCGATGGCCGCCTTGTTGCCCGGGAGCGCGAGTGCCAGGCTCCAGTTGCCGTCCTGGTCGTAAGTCCCGAGGAGATTGATCCCCGGCCACGGCCGGGCCTCGATGCCGAAATTGAAGAAGCTCGCGGGCTGGGTCTCGATGATGTCCCCGCCCGCGGCGCGAATGTCGAGCTTGTCGTTGCGCAGGAAGGCATTGGTGAAGAGCGTCAGGCGCTCGTCGAAAGGGCGGTAGCCGAGGGATGCTTCGACTATGGGCTTGAACTTGTTGCCGTAGTAGGTCGGGCTGTTGAGATCCCGTCCCAGGACGCCGACCGACACCATGCGGTGCGGCCGCCACAGGGCTCCGAACGACCAGGTCGAGCCCCTGTCCAGGTCGCAGATGTCGGAGTTGAGCCAGGCATAAGAGCCACCCAGGTAGACGTTCTTTCCGACCCTGCCGCCTAGCGAGAAGGTGTACTTGTTTGTGCGCTGCCTGTCGAGCGATATCTCGGGCTCGCGCAGCTTCATAAACTCCATGCCGAAGGCGAAGTTCTTTATGGCGAAACCCAGGGCGTCATCGCCGGAGATGGTCGAATCACTGTAGGAGTGCATGTAGACCACGCCGGTTGCCTTCTTGGTGCCCAGCGCGGGCGGATTCAGCCAGAGAGCCATGGCGTCGTCCGTGAGGGCCGGGGTGGATATGGAATAGTAGCCTCGCATGCCCTCGAAGTAGGAGTAGATAGGGCTGGGGTTCTGTATTACGAGCCCGTGGCAGGCTCCCGCGATGAGGATGACTGCGAAGAAGACACAAACCGTGGAAAGACTTCTTGCCATCAGAAACATATTTCCCCCTTTGCCGTTAGCACACTCGAATACGTATCTCTGTCTCCCATTGTAGACGGACGAACGAGTGCATTTCAATGTTCCAGAAATGCACGCAGGGTGGGGGAGGTATGAGAAAAGGGGAAAGCCACGAGGGCTTTCCCCTTCCCAAAATAATGACCGAGTATCTTACTGCAGAAGAACCATCTTTTTCTGGAATGCGCGCTCAGGAGTCGCCATTCTTACGAAGTAGATTCCCGGGCTCACGTTCCTGGAGAAGCTGTCCTTGCCGTCCCAGGTAACGGTGTGCTCGCCGGCATCCATGTCGCCGTCGGCGATGGTCTTCACGAGCCTTCCGGAGATGTCGTAAACGCTCATCTTCACGTTCATGGCCTGAGGCACCGAGAACTTGAGAACAGTTTCACCCGTGAACGGGTTGGGCGCGTTCTGGGCGAGCTTGAGAGGGAATCTCTCATTGCCCTTCACGCCTGCCGTGCAAGCGTCGAGGATCACGATGTCCGCGTTCTCCGTGGGCTCGACCTTGAACTCCGCGAAATGCCACCGAATGCAGCCCTCTATGCGTATCCAGCTGCCCAGACCCGGGTAGTCGTAGCACGGGTTGAATTCGCAGGTGAAGTCGCCAATGGCCACTGTATCCGCGTTGTCTCCACAGGTCCACTCGCCGACGCCGTCGAGGTAGGTGTACACCTCCACAGAGTCCATCTGGATGTACACGCTCTCGTAGGACTCGGCCGTGGCCGACCCGGTCTTAATCTGGTCGGGTGTGACGACGGTGGGCCCGTTGAAGGGAACCCCGGATGCTACGTTGTCGATATAATCGACGCCGCTGATCTCTGTCCAGTTATAGTACTCCTGGACGAAACCGGAGACCACCACGCTGTCGCCGACCGCATAGTTGCCGCCGAGGAAAGTATATACATATATGCCGTTCCACGGGCCGCCGGCCTTGGCCTGCATGAAGAAGGGTCCGCCGAATGCCGTGTCGGCATGGACGATGATACCCGTGAACGTAACTCTCTCCCCGTCCATCGGCGAGGCATCGGTCGAGTCGGTTGGGGTCTGAATCGCGCTTATGTCCGTGATCCCTGCCCTGTAGCCCAACTTCTGGCATTCCTGCATGGGGGAGCCCGACGTGGACTGGACGTCGCAGACGGTGATACTGTCTCTCAGGCCGGATGCCTGCATTCCCGTAGTCAGAGTCACGGTCACGCTGTCCGTCATGTCGAGCGTGGCATTCAGAATGGGCGTGCCGCTCTCGAGCGAGTAGTTGTTCTCGTCCTCAGCGCTCAGCTCGTCAAGAGTCGCGTTGAAACGGACCCTGATGGATGTGTCCGACGTGGGGAATGCTGAAGACACTGAAGGCGGCGGTGCGCCGTGTAAGAACACTATGTCCGCTGCGCTCCGGGGCCACACCTTGTAGGTGCCGTACTCCTCGGCCACTGTTCCCCTCGTAATCACCAGCGTATCACCAAGGTTAAACGTAGGCCAGTCAGCGGATCCGACGCACTTATCGTCGATGTTTGCCGTATCGCCCAGTGCCGGGGGCGTGCCGGGGTGGTCGTGCGCCTCGTTAAGCGGAACCTCGTTGTAAGCCCACAAATCGACAACGACGACGGTGTCCATGCAGACATACACGCCCTCCCACTTCTCGGCCCAGGTGCTGTCGGCCTCGGGCCTCAGCCCCAGGTCCTCACAGCTCAGGAGCTCACAGTCTGGTACGCCGAAGCTGGGCGTAATAATCGTGTATCCATTTGCATCGATCTGGATCTCGGAGTGGTCGTTGTATTCGTCATAGTAGCCGATTACGCTGACGAGATCACCGATCTCCACCGCGGGCAAATGGGAGCCGGAATAGGCGAGGATACCGCTCCATGCGCCGCCACCCTGCTCCTGGACATGGAAACCGTAGGTGGTCGGGTTGCCGTCGTAGTTGGTGACAACGACGCTGTCTACCCGAACGCTGTCGCCGACGGTGAACATTCCCTGCTGGATCTGGTAGATGGTGGTCTTGGTGACAGCACCAAGGGCCACCGCAGGTACCAGGATCGCGCAGATAAGGACTGCTGCGAAAAACTTCATTTTAGCCTCCTCCTGATCATGGTGTAAGGCCTCAGAACAAAACTATTACCGCAAAATAGACTATGCATCACCTCCATTGTGCAAAACGTACTAGACCTTCAATTAGACAAATATCCCTGACCGCTGTTCAGTATATCACACAATCATGGCCATTTCAAGCATATATAGTGAGGACAAGCTTGACCCTTCGGGGCAGGTGTGCAACCCTTAAAACCTCAGGGAGGGCGGTATATGCGGCGTTTGAAGAGTGCTGCGCGGATACTTGGAGAGAGCATAGGCAATTTCGTAACGCATTACGGCCTGTCCATGAGCGCTGCCATAAGCTTTTTCGCCATGTTCTCGTTTTTCCCCCTCATGCTCCTGGCCCTGTCGATATTCGCAACCTACGTGGGCACGTCCGAGGTCGGCATGGCGAGGCTGTCCGAGCTGCTTTCCGACCTCACTCCCGTGGGCGCCAACATCATCATGGGTTGGGTCCGGTCGGCGGCGCGAAACCGGTCCATAGCATGGGGGATCGGCGTGCTGGGTTTCTTCTGGGGCGCAAGGCTCGTGTTTATAACCCTCGCCTGGAGCGCTTCCATCATCTGGGGCAGGCAGGGCTGGAAGGACGTCGTGCTCCGCCAGGTAGTTGCCCTCGCGCTGGTCGCTTGCTCGGCGATTCTGCTGCTTGTCTCGCTCCTCCTGCCCGGTGTCGTCGAGGAGATGTACGGTATGGCCGGGGCGACTATCGGCAAGTTCCTGGGGATGGGCCTCATCCTGGTTCCCTATTTCTTCTCTTTCCTGACATTCTACATCATATACTTCTTCACTTCGCCCTCGCGGGTTCCCAGGAAGCATACCCTCCTGGTGGCGGCCATCGTGTCGCTGACCTGGGAAATCGCCAAGAACGCTTTTCTCACCTATATCGGCATGACGCAGCTCACCAGCGTCTACGGGACGATCGGAGGTATCATTGTCCTCATGCTGTGGATACATATCTCCGTCATAATCGTACTCTGGGGCATGGAACTGCTGGCGGCATGGCATGGCAAGCCCGAGGAAATAAGCCACATCAAGAAGGCGCGGGGTGTCCTGGTTATCGAGTAGGTTGTCGGGCAGGCCCCTGCCTAATGCGTGTTCTCTTCTTTCAGCTCCGCCGGGGCCTTCGATGTTATCTTCCGGGCCGCGAGAGCAGCCAGGGGTACGAGCGCCAGCAGAAGGAGAGAAGACAGCGCCCCCGAACGCAGGCTCCAGGTCGCAATGCCGGGGAGGCCGGCCTCAACCCACCTGCGGAAGCCGAATGCGTAGGAGCCGACGAGTCCGAAAGAGAAGAAACCCACGAATGCCGCGATAGCGGCGGATAGCCATACGCGCCTCAGCGAGTGCTTCTCGCCGGCCCGCATGGCGGACCATGAGAGATCGAGCGCCGCTCCCTCTATGGCGATGGCCACCATGTGGCATATAAAGAGCTTGGGAACCAGGCACCTTATGGCGCCGGCCAGGATTGCGGCCGCGAGAGAAGTGCCGGGCCTGTCGTAAATGAGCCTGGCCATTACGAGAATCGCAAGGCCCAGGGCCGTTAGCGATGCGGCCCTCATGGGGACATGGAACCTGTAGAAGACGTCGCCTACGAATACCTCCGTGAGGCCCCAAACGGCTCCGGCCACTATCACCACTATTATTCCGGCTCTCTTGCTCATCAATATTCCTCCTGGCCCGCTGACTCAATCATCGGTTTACTCCGGGCCATCTAGTTTAGCATAAGATCGACTAACTTGCAAAATTCACTCTCGAGAGTACCGTAGCCGTTGCATTTGCTCAGCGGTATCGTAAAAACGGCCGCCTTCCCGTGGCCATGGTGGTTCAGAACCGCAAGATAGTAGTCGATTTTCTGAATAGCGTCGGTTGTCGCGGGGGGTATGTGGTACAGGGACACCGACGAGTCCGCCTTGGCCATACACTTGGCGCCCAGAGTGCTCGCGGTCACCTTCAGGCTGTCAAGGCCCAGGTCCGTATTGCCAACTATATTCCACGTCTTCTTGCAGTCAAAGTTGTAATTCGGGGCATCGGCGGTTTCAGGTCGCCAGTACAGCGAATCGATCCCGAAAACTGCGAACATCGCCTGATCCGAAAACGCCCCCTGGGGCCCGAGGGCGGTCAGGCTGGCGAGCACGAAGCTGCCGCCACCCGCGGTGTAGGCCGGCACGGCCTCGCGCGCGTGGGCCAGCGTCGAGGAAATCGACCTGACGGGCTCGTCGTACCAGATGACCAGGTCGAAGATCTCGAACAGGTCATCGTAGTTATGAGCATATGTGACTCCGTTGAATCTCTCGAGGTCGAGCTTGGAGAACTCACCCGCGCAGGCGTTCATGAGGCTCATGTACATCAGGTTTGTCGTGAAGTCCACCGCGCCCGCTGAACTCCACAGGTCGTCCACTATGAGCACATTGCCGGTCGGCTCTTTCACATACCAGGTGTGGGATACGAGATTGCTCGAGTCGCAGCCGGTGTCTACGCCGAAAAGATATACCGTGCGCTCGCCGTATCTTCCCTGGAAGTCATCGAAGCCGAAGGCGGCGGTGGAATCCTCACCAGCCACAGTTTTCGCATTCTCCTCGTTGCCGTCGAGCCACAACTTGAAAGCGTCGATTGTCTCGCGCCCCTGGTCGTCTTCAGCGAGCCACTTGAGGAGAAGCGCCGGGTAAGTGGTATCGGGAAGCGCATTCGCATCCTCTAGCACGATGGTCGGAGGGTTGTTGAAAACGGGAACTGTAAGCTTGCTCGGCGTGGGGTCAACCGTCTGGAGGTTGTCAACAGAACGCACCTCCACCCGGTGGGTCCGGATGACGCCATTGCTCACGGGTATGTGGAATTCATGCCACGTTTCCTGGGTGAATATCCAGCCTGTGTCCATCGGGCAGCCGGCTTCGGCCGGGTCCTGGAACCAGCGGTACTCGTATCCGACGACCTCGCCGTCGATATCGTCGCCCCACCAGTGAAGCTCCTGTATGTAAACCGTTGGATTCCGCACGCTGTCGGCTATGGAGATGTAAGTCTCGGGGGCCGTATTGGGTATGCCCAGGTTCTCCTCCCTGGCGCATCCCGAAATAAGGCCGAGGACGAGAACCCCGGCGAGCCCGAACGTGATCAACAGTTTTCTCATCATGAACTCACCTTATTATAAGGAACTTGCCGACCTGTTGCCTTCCGCTTCCGTGGTCGTAGACCGAGAACATGTAAAGGCCCGTTGCGGCGGCCTGGTCCATCTCGGTTATGAGATCCCACCCGCAGAGCCCGCCGGACATCGCGACGCTCTTCTCGTCGGAGGTACTGAGGCCCCCGATGTCCGCCGCATCATACGTAGCCCCGTCGAAGTCGATGGTCTTGACGAGGTCCCCGGCAACGGTAAATATCCTGATGGTGGCGCGCTGGGGGAGGTTGGCAAACCAGATGTACTTCTCCCGGTCTCTCGAGCCGTCCCAGATTGCCGCCCCATTGTAAGGATTCGGGAACACAATCACGTCCTGGGTCGCGGCGTCGTCGGGGCTCGTGCCGGGAATAGCCAGCACCTGCGTCGCCCTCAGGCCGCTTTCCATGCTCTCGACATTCTCTTCGGGAATTCCGGTGTCGTAAGAAGTGATGGCAACCCAGTATTTGAACCCGTCCTTGACGTTCGTAATGGAAGTGTTATAGACGAACAAGCTGTCTCCGAAGTAGACTGAGTCGCGGACGGAATCGAAACCCGTGTCGTAGAAAAGCGTGTCCACCTTATCGACGTCACGCACCATGTCGAAGTCCTCGCTCGTGGCGCCCTCGACTCGCGTCACGTATACTCGGTAACCCTCGAAGTCCATGACCTGGTAGAAGGGGTCGTACTTGTCCTCAGGGTAGTCGTCCCAGAAGATGTTGATGGCACCGCTACCGGGCTGCACCCTGAATCGGGGAGGGGGCGGAGGTGAGGGGAGGACGTACTGGTTGTCGAACGCCCTCTGGGCCCATCCGCAGTTCTTGACGAGCGCATCACTGTCCATCCCGCCCACGAATGCCACAACGAAGAGCAGACTGTCTCCCTGGGCCATGTCCGGGAACGGTCCTGCGGAGATGAGCTCTACCGGGTCGTCGGCCCCGGGGACAAGGGACGAGGTCTCGTCGACCTCTCCGTTCGATAGGAACTCATAGCGCTCCTTGTCCTCCATGGGGTTGTCACGTTCCCAGTACCAGTCCCACCAGTTGAAGGACACAGTCAGGCTGTCTATAGACTCGAGGCGCCTGCCCTCCGCGCCCAGGAGCGCGACGGCCCCCCAGCTCGGGCAATCGCCCCACTGGTAGTTGTAATGGTGCTCGCCGACCATCCTGTTGTCGGGGAAGTACTCGAGCTGCTTGTTGCGGAACCACTGGTTGGAGGGAGGCCGCCAGGTCTCGTAGGCGCCTTTCCATCCCGAGGAGAGCTCCGCGAAAATGCCGAGATACGGCGCCTGTAGTATGCCCTCGCCCCGGTTATAAATCGTGAAACTCACTATGACAAACGCCTCCGCGAAGTCATAACTCCAGAGGAAAGATTCCTGACGAACCTCGACATTGAGGACCCCGTCGTTGGATGGGGCCCGGGGAACGTCGGCGTAAGCGCCTATGTAGTCCTGCTCGCTGATCGCATTCTTGGAGTAGGCGCGGCTCGTGATCAGGGTCGATCTCTCCTTGAGCTTGTTGCCGGGAAGCGGGGTGAACTCGCTGGCCGTGGCCGTCGTGGTGCCCCAGTATCCGGAGATGGCGGCCGTCGAAACGACCGTATCGCCTTCCACAGTTACTGCGCCGATCCAGAGCCCGGCGCGTATCATGTGTTCCTGCTCGGAACCCAGCGGGTACTCCATGGACGGGTTCCTCGTCACGAAGTTGTTGCCGAAGAAGCCGTAGTTGGAGACAACCAAACCGAGGGCGTTGCCGTCGGTCTGTTTAGACGTATAGGTAACGCCATCGGCGGTCAGGGCCGGTTGCGCGTTCGTGTCGGTCGTTGACGGCGGGTCATGCGCTAATGCGACTGCCGGGGCCGCGATGATGGCCAGCATGCATGCAAGGGCTGGAAGAAGTCCTCTCATTGTGTCGAGCCTCCCCACTTATCCCAGCGGTGTACGACTCCCGCCTCCGGTTCGAGGACGTATATTCGGTTTCCGTAGGGTCCAATCGAGTTCATGCCCTCGAGGGGAACCGGTCCTCCGGATGTGGGGGCGGTGACGATGGCCGCCGTGGTCCCGTCCCGGTTGTACTCGATGATAACCCCGTGCCCCGCGTCCAGCACGAATATCTGGCCGTTGAAGCTCACGCAAACGGCGATGGGCTCGATCAGGGGGAGCTCCAGGCCGAGGGTGTCTATGAATGTGCTGAGGAACGGCCTGGTATCCGAAAACGGTACGCCTGTCTGCGGCACGGTTACGAGGATTCTCTGAACCTGGGCCTTCTCCGGATCCGCCTCCGCGATGTACAGCGTGTCCTCTTCGATGAAGATGCCGCGCGGCCCCATGACATGGCCCAGCCCGAAGCCCATGTCCGCCAGATCTTCGCCGAACATGAGGCTCCCGTCCGTGTCGTAAGCCCTCACGAAATTGCTCCGGGCGTCCGAGACGTATATGTAGCCGTCGTCGTGAATGGCGAGGCCTCCGATCTCAACCCAGTCGGTGTCGACCACTGCCCAGAGCGGATCGCCTCCGCCTATACTGTATGCGTTAACCGTAACAGTGGTGTCCGCGCTGTCGGCCACAGCTATTTCATAAGTGCCTACGCCGACCAGGTAGGGTATCTGGCTGCCGGTGAACTCCACGTCGTTTGCGGCTTCCGCGCGGCTATTGAACGCGACCACCGCCCCGCTGCCGGGGAAGGTGGCGAACAGGCGCCCGCCCGTGACCCCGAGCCACGAGGCGCCTTCAAATCCTGCGTACTCGCCGGAGTAAAGATAGATGCTGAGCCGGGGCTCCTTGTAAAGCTCTCCCGGCGGGTCCATCTTGCCGCCGCAGCCAAGCATCGCGCCTATGGCGACTATCGCCGCCAGAAACGCTATGCCTATCGCTCTTCTCATAACTCCATCCATCTCCTACAGCTTGAAAATCAGCGTGAGCCTGTGGACTGTCCCCAGGTACTCGGACAGCGTCGCCGCGTAGTCGAACCCGGCTTCGTAGCTCGATATATCAAACAACACGCCGGCCCCGAAACTCGTCTTGAGCTCATTCGCGTTCCAGTCGTACCCGCCCCGTAGCGCCAGGACATTCGAAATCGTCGCCTCGACTCCCATTCTAACCGTCTCAGCATTGTCGGCCGGATGAACCAGCTCGACATCGAACAGCGTTTTGAAACCCGGGTCGTCAAATGGCATCATCGAGATGCCGAACTTGAACTCCATTGCGGGCGAAAAACCTCCGTAGCCGGATTCGGTGGTCTCGTCCCCGTTCTGCACCTCATACGTGCCGTCCGGCGTCAGCTGCGTTCCGAAGTTCATAAGCGCCACCGCCAGCCTCATATTCCACGGGCCGATCCGGTAATAGGTTCCGGCATCGAGTACGATGGCGCTGGTCGTGGGTCCGCCGACCTCTACGCCCAGCTCTTCGCGCACGTATTTCACGGCGGCGCCGCCTGAGAACCTGTCGGTGAATCTCTTGGCCAGCGTCACGCCGATCAGCCAGTCCGAGAAACTGAAGTTCCTACCGGTCCCATAGGGGTAATACTCCTGGGTTTCCTGCATCTCGGTGGAGAGCACCCCTATCTGCAGGCCGATGGCCCCGTCGATCAGGCGGGACGTCGTGCCGAAACTCAGGTGACTGTAACCAATGTCGGCGGGCCAGGAGGCGTAGCAGAAGGCGATCTCGCTTTTGTCTATGAGCACGAGCCCCGCGGGGTTCCAGGCGACGGAGGTCACGTCGTCGCAGACCGCAGTGAACGCGCCGCTCATGGCCGCGGCCCTCGCGCCCACCCCGATTCTCAAGAAACTGGCCGATGACGTCCCGATACGCTGGTCCCCGAGACCCACGGCGAGACAGCTGGATACGAGGAACGGCACGAGTGCCGCCAACATGAGAGCGACCGCTGTTAGTCTGTTCGTTCTCATTCTAGAACTCCACCGCCAGTCCCAGCCGAACCTGTCTCGGCGTCCCGTAAATGCTGGGGTCGCTGAGCTGGTTCTGAACAAATTCGCTGTCTTCCAGGCCTTCGTAAGTACCGACGCCGGGTACCGGGGCCTCGCCCGTTTCCGAGTCTATCCTGCGGACCCTCTGGTAATTGAAGAGGTTCCTCACGTCGAGATACGCCTTGGTTCTCCAGCGCCCGGACCCGAAGTACTGGTTGTACCGGATGTCCCAGACATTGTCCCAGGGACCGGTCGCGGAGTAGCGCTTGGCGACTTCCTCGCCGTTAACGGTAGGGGTGTAAGCCCTGCCGTTCCGAAGCAGCCACTGTATGTTGAGGTTCCAGTCGTCCCAGAGCTTCCATCCGAAGAAGATCTCGTAGTGCGTTCCCTTCATGGCCTGGAGGTTGACAGAGAGGTTGAGCGTGTGGGGCCTGTTCCACCACAGGTATTCCTCGGCCAGGCTCGATTCGCGCGCGCCCACGTCGCCTCCCTGCTCTTCTACGAGCTTCAAAGTATTGGGGTCGGAGCTCTTGCCCGTGGCTATAGAATATGTATAGCTGGCCGATCCTCCCACGAGGCCACGCTGCTTCCTCCTGACCTCGATTTCTATACCCTGCGACCTGGCGTAGTCCATGTTCCTGTATATGTACATGGTCCCGACTCCGGGCTTTTCGAAACTGGTGGAAGTCGGGTAGTCGTAAATGTCCTTGTAGAATAGCGTGATATTGGCTGCGATGGACTCGGTGAACTGGTGGCGCGCGCCTATCTCATACTGCACCGCGATCTCGGGATTGAGATTGGGGTTGCCGATCAGGGGGAAGAGCTCACTCGAGACCGAAGACAGCTTGGAATAGATCCAGATATAGCTGGGTATCTGGGTGAAGTGGCCGTAGTTGAAGAAGAGGTTGTCACGGTCCGTGATGGGATGTGAAATGGCTATTCTCGGGCTCAGATGCGCCTTGAACCTGCGCCCGAATATCTCATAAGTATCATTATAGAAGTTCTCTCTTGTCGTCTCGGTAATGGCCGTCCTGGTCGAGTCCTCGATGGCCGCTTCGACTTCCTTGCCCGGGAACCAGTAGTCCAGCCTCAGGCCGATTTCCGCGATGAGGCCCTCGTAGTTCATCTTGTCCTCGAGATAGAGCGCGCCGCGCGAGGGGTGGATGGTATAGATGTCGTGGAAGAGGCCCAGGCTGTCGGGGTCGGGTACCCATGGCTGCCTGATGAATACGTACTGGGCCGTCTCTATCGAGTGGCTGATTCCGCCCTTGAGCTGGTGGTGCGTCGGGAAGCGCTTGGTCATGTCCCAGGCGAAGTTCCAGGTTTCTAAGTAGCGGTTGTGCCACAGGTCGGAGTTGCCGGTCTCGATAAAATACGGAGTGTCGTCTTCCTGGAGCTCTGAGAAGTCATCCGGTTCGACATAGTCATGCCAGTGCTTGCCCATGACGTCTGCCTGGAGGGAGTTGAAGAAACGCGAGAACTTGAAGATCCAGAACGAGTTCTCGTTCATGATGTGATTCCAGGAGAGCAGGATGCTGTTCATGTCCTCGGTGTAGACCATGTAGTTATCAAGCCGCCGCGACCACTCGTGCTGATAGCCCGTGAGCGAGCGCGTCACGTCGTAGGGGTCGTTGCGGAAATAGCCCTGGTCGAACGTGAGCGTCTTGGTCCACGAGAACCCGAACTTATTGTTGGATGAGTAGCGCCACGAGAGCTTCGCGAAAACCTGCCACATGTTCTCTGCCCGCGGGGCCCAGCTGCCATATCCCCAGGACATCCCCAGGAAGCTGTCCCTGTAAGAAGACCTGAGGCCGCCGGTTCCCGGAATATCGTTTATGGATGGATAGTGCGTGTCCGATACCCTCGCCGAGAAGCCCAGCGAGTAGGTCACCTGGCCGGGGATTCGGATGCCCGAGCGCGGCAGGAGGTTCATCGTTATGGGCTCGGGGCCGTCCAGCCCGAACTCGAAGCGGTCGGCGTGGGAGAAGTAGTCCGAGCTCACCCCGGGCAGGTGGTCGGCTGAGTAATCGAAGTAGCCGCCCTGCTTGGTGCTGCCCTCCTTGAGCTTGACATTGACCACTCCCGAGAGGGCCTGTCCGAACTCGGCGCTGTAGCCGCCGGTGATGACGTTCATTTCGGCGACCGACCTCGCGCTCACGTTGAGCGACGGGGACCGTCCCGAGATAAGATCTCTCATCTGAACGCCGTCTATAATATAGAGCGTCTCGTCCGCTCGTCCGCCTCGTATGTGGATCTCGTCGTCGGTAAGAACGACGCCGGCCTGGAGGGAAAGCGCCTGGGCGACGTCGTCCACGGGCATCTCCTTGAGATCGCTGGCGGACAGACTCCTCACGGTGGTAGGCACGTCTACCTCGACCATGGGGCGCTCGGCCCTGACGATGACCTCGTCGGTCGTCGCGAGCACGGTTCTGTAAAGCTTGAACTCGATTTCGGTTGACGTGTAGGGCCGGACCACCACCTCCGCCATCTCCTCCGCCTCGTAGCCCATGTAAGTAGCCTTGACCGCGTACGTGCCTTCGGGAACATTCTGGATGAAGAAGGAACCGTCATCCATGGACATGCTGCCGAGTCCCGTTCCTACGACCACGACATTCGCGAAGGGGAGGGCGTCCTTGGTCTTGGCGTCGAGTACTTTGCCCGTGATGTTTCCGGGTTCGGCGAAAGCGGTTGAGGATACTGCCAGGATGACGACGAACGCCAGAAGGGTCAGTGACGGTTTTCCGATCCGCTGCACACGCACTCCCTGGTGAAAGCAACGACCCCAGAATTTCCCAAGAACCCCGGACAAGCCGGGCCGGATTAAGAACTATATACGCCATTGGAAATTTAGTCAACTCCCAACAGCGCACATAATGACAATGTACGCAAATTCCGTCACAATTTCCATAATGCTTTGACAGCAAGGCAAAATCTGGTATCATGGGCGCCGGAGGGGGGTTTTTGGACGCTATTGATAGCCTGAAATCACCGTATGTGCTGGGCCCGCTGGTCTTCATCATCTGGGTTGTTGGTCTAACTGCAGTAATGCAAATCATTTACAGTAGACTCCGTCGCCTGGCCAGCCGCACCGCGAACAGCATCGACGATATCCTTATCGGCGCCCTCCACATCCCGACGCTGATCGTCATCCTGGTATCCGGGGCCTACATACTGGTGAGAATCCTGCCGCTCTCGGACAGGTGGCACCGGGGGGTCGCAGTATCGATAAAAGTGGCCATCATAATATCGGGCGTGATCTTCGCTGACGCTATCGTGCGGGCCGGCCTCAAGCGCGCCTCGACCAGGGTCGAGTATCTGCGGTCCTCGCCCGGCGTCGTACACACGGCGGTGCGGGGCGTAATCGTCCTGCTGGCGGTACTCGTCGGGCTGGATACCGTGGGCGTCTCCATCACGCCGGTCATAGCGTCTCTCGGCGTGGGCAGTCTCGCCGTCGCGCTTGCGCTGCAATCCCCGCTCTCCAATTTCTTCGCGGGCGTACAGATCGCGGCCGACAAGCCTGTGGAGCTGGGGCAGTATATCAAGCTCGACTCAGGGGAGGAGGGCTATGTCACCAGAATCGGATCGAGGGCGACCACCATCAGGGGGCTGCCCAACAATCTCATCGTAATACCCAATTCCAGGATAATGGACGCGATTATCACCAACTACTACCTTCCCGAGAAGTCGTTGTCGATTCTCGTGCAGGTCGGGGTTTCGTACGGCAGCGACCTTGAGCATGTGGAGCGGGTTACCATAGACGTTGCAAGGGGGGTAATCCAGGAGGTCGAAGGCGGCAAGAAAGACTTCGAGCCTTTCATAAGGTATCATACCTTCGACTCTTCGAGCATCAACTTTTCGGTCATACTCCGCGCGGAGGAATTCGTGAACGGATACTTGCTCAAGCATGAATTCATCAAGCGGCTTCACGGTCGCTACAGGGAGGAAGGTATAGTAATACCCTTCCCCATACGTACTCTCGATATGAAAAAAGACGATCTGCTTCTCCTCCGGGGCGGTACCGGGCCGGATGGAAGCGGGCAAGGAGGACGGTAATGGAGTTCAAGGTAGGCCAGGACCTCGTATACCCCGAGTACGGGCTCGGCAAGATCCTGGAGATCAAGAACAGGAAGATCGGGCGCCAGCGCATCAGGGGGGTCGTCATAAAGTTTCCGGCCATGCATATGAAGGTATGGGTTCCGGAAGAACGCCTGAAGGAGACCAGGGTAAGAAAACCCATATCCAAGTACATGGTCAAGAAGGTCTATGGAGTCCTGAAGGGCCGGGCCAGGTTCAGGATGGGCACCAAGGCTAAGGAAAGGGCCCAGGACTACAAGAACAAGGTCCTCTCGGGGGACCCGTACCAGCTGGCGGAGACCGTGCGCGACCTCGTGCGGCTCTCGATCAAGAAGTCGCTCAACGTGCGGGAAGCCGAAATTGCCAATGCCGCGCTTCGCACGCTGGTCGGCGAGATCGCTCTTGCCACCGGCAAGGACTACGACGCCGTCAAGGAAGAAGTGGATTCGGTCCTCTATAGATAGGAGGATCCCGGTTATCTGCTCCCGGGATCCCCTTACTGCCGGGCTTCACAAACATATGTCTGCCCGATGTCGTTCTGCCCGTTTTCGGCCTGTTACTTGACTGCCCTCTGGGCCGCCGTCTTCTCCTTGACCGGCAGCCAGATTTCGGTAACCGGATTCTTGGCGCCCGGCTCGCTCCAGTGCACCTCGGTTACGTAGCCCGTGATTTCGTACTTGTTGGTCTCGGCCCAGTCGAAGAGAAGATCGTACGACTCGCTGATGGTCTCATGTGGACCCACATGATAGGTATAGGACACATAAGCCTTGTCCTGAAAACCGAAGCCGAGCTTGTCGAGGTCGCCCTTCTTCATCATGCCCGGGTTGGTGACAGGTATCCTGATGTCCCAGACGAGATCCGAGGCCGGTGTCTGGCCGGGGTCATTGTAATAGACCGTCATATGGGGGCCGCATATGTGGTAGCCGCCCTTTTCCAGCTCGGCGTAGAGGCTCTCAACCACCTGGGGTATCTCCGAGTATGGTCCCTTGTGCTGTATCAGGGCTATGGTTCTCGGCTCGGTGCTCTTACGGTGAACTTTGACGGGCCCGCCCTGGGCCAGCGCCGAGGCGGCGAAACACACGATGAGCAGTACGGCCAGCGGCAGGACTGATCTGGTTCTCATAGATTTATCCCTCCTCAGGTTCTTCTACTTCCTCTATCACTATGACATTGACTTCCCCGAGATCGCTCAGGGGACGGTCGAAAAGCTCTTCATTGCCGACCACCAGTATAGTCAGCCCGGCCGGGTGAAGGTATTCGCTCCCGGCGCGCGCGACGTCCTCGATCCCCGCGGCCTGGTAGACCGCGAGTTCGCGCTCGAGCGTATCCAGCGGCTGCCCCGTTATATCGAACCAGACCAGGCGGTTCACGATTCTCGCGCTGGATTCGTATTCGAACACCTGCTGGTTCACGATGGCGTCCTTGGCATTAGCCACTTCTTCGGCCGAAGGCCCCACGGTCTTCATCTTTTCTATCTGCTCGATGAGCAGGCCCAGGGCTCTCATAGCGGCGTCCGAGCGGGTCTGGCAGGAGCCGGTAAAGAGGCCGTAGCCCCAGGGGCTGTCCCGGTAGCTCGACCTCGCGCTGTAAGCGAGGCCCTCATCACTCCTGATACGCTGCGTGATCCAGGACGTGAAACTCCCGCCACCCAGGATGTAGTTCATTATGCCGACCAGGGGCCGGTCCTCGTTGGCGCTGTTGAGGCCCATATGACCCGCGAAGATATAGGCCTGGTTGACGTCCTTATAGATATAGTGGATAGACGGCTCGAGCTCGAACTCCATGGGTGGAACCACGGGGTCTTCTCCGCCAGCCTGCCACGCGTCCGACAGGGCGCCGAGCATGTCGAGAGCCTCGTCCCTTGTGAGGTCGCCGGTGATTCCGATGACCGCGTTATTGGGCCTCACGTATTTGGCGTGAAAGTCGACGGCGTCGGCGCGCGTGAGCCCTGACACGGTCTCGACTGTGGCCTCGCGGCCCGCCGGGTGATTCTTGTAGACGATCTTGGCGTACTCGCGGCGGCCCAGCGCCGACGCGTCATCGGCCTGGCGCCGGATGGACTCAATCATGGACTTCTTCTGGAGCTCGATCTTGTCTCCCTCGAAAGCGGGATTCACGATGAGATCGGTGAATATCTCGACGACCATGTCGGCGTCCTTGGTGAGGAAACTGGCGCTTATGGTGCCCGTCGTCGCCCCGGCGCTCGTTTCGATGGACGCGCCCACGAATTCGAGCTCGTCGTCTATGGTCTCTTTCGAGAAATTGGCGCTGCCGCCGTTTCTTATGGCCCAGCCGGCCAGACTGTTAAGCCCGGTCCTGGCTTCATCCGGGTAAGTGGCCTTGAACATGATCACGATGTTGACCACCGGGATCTCGTGGTCTTCCAGGAAGTAGCCGTGGAGCCCGTTCGGGAACTCGATCTCCTCAGCCCGGGGAGCCTCGTACTCGATAGGGTCGAACTTTAGATTCTTGGGCATGCGCGCCGTCGAGGTGACGGCGACCATGAGAACCAGGGCAGAGACGAGGACTGATGCCCAGAATCTGCTGCCGATTCTTATTCTCTTCGGGGACATGCTGTATCCTCCTCGCTACTCGGTGGCAGCCTTCATGCGTTCCCACATTTCCTTGGCGTATGCCTCGCGCTCCTCGGGAGTCAGGGTCTGGAACCTCATGAAGATCTCCTGCTGTTCTTCCTGCGGAAGAGTCCGGACCCACTGGATGAGTGCCTTGACATCGCTCTCCTGCATCTCACCCTCTTCACCTTCGCCTTCTTCCCCTTCCTTCTCGATCTTAACCAGCGTGGCTACGGTGCGGTTAGCCGGGATCATGTACTTGTCGGCGACCGCCGAGACCTGTTCGGGCGTCACCGCCTTGAGCCGCTCCATGTCGGTAAGAAACGTCCGCCAGTCTCCTCTTATCAGCTCCGAAAAGCCCAGCTGGAATGCTATTCCGTAATTGCTGCCAAGGCTTCTAACCATCCGGGCGTCGATTCTGTTCCGGATCCGCTGCATTTCCCTCTCGGTAGGCGGCTCTCTCTTAATGTCCTCGATCACCTCATAAATGGCCTGCTCGACCTCCTCAGTCGTATGGGGATGGCGCGGTGCTGCCTCTATGTAGAGCAGGTTGGGCAGCTTCATGCCCGGCTCCGTACTCACATAAGGGGCCTCCGACGTGAGCTCGAGCTCCTCGTATATCTTCTTATACAGCCTCGACGTTCTTCCCTCGCCGAGAATAGCCACCAGCATCTGGACGGCATATGCGTCCGGATGGGGCTGCACGGGCACGTGATGGCCGATGATGACCTGGGGGTTGGCGTCGAATTCCACGATGACGCGCCTCTCGCCCTTCTGCTCGGGCTCCATGGTCACGACCGGCGGCGGCGGTTCCTGCGCCTTTATGCGCCCGAAGTATTTCTTGGCCATCTTCTCGACCACAACGGGGTCCAGGTTGCCCACCAGCATGGCCGTGGCGTTATTGGGCGCGTAATACTGCCTGAAGTAGTCTTCGACGTCCTGCCTCGTCGTCATCTCGATGTCGCTCATCCATCCCACCACCGGGCGGCCATAGGGGCTCGCCTGGAAGGCGGCTGCGGCGAATGCGTCGTAGAGCTCGCTCTCGGCGTCGTTCTCTCCGAGGCGGCGCTCTTCCATGACGACATCTCTCTCCGAATAGAACTCCCTGAAGATGGCGTCGTCCATGCGGTCGGACTCGAGCATCATCCAGAGCTCCAGCCTGTTCGAAGGCAACGCGACGATATAGGCCGTGAGGTCGTTTGCGGTGAAGGCGTTCAGCATTCTGCCGCCATGCTGCTTGTATGTGTCCCAGAGTTCGTCCTTGATAACGAACTCCTTATGCTCCTTCTGAACTTCGGCCAGCGCCAGCTCGAGGCTCTTGAGATACTGATACCTCCCGTAGTAGTCGACGCCTCCCTCCTCCATTAGAGTGGGGTAGATGTCGGCCCCAGCGGGAATGTCCGTGGTCGCGGCGAGCATCTCCACCAGCGCCGCGAGTTCCAGGATCTTGTCGCTTCCGATCTCGTCTCTCTCTTCGTCCGGCAGCGAGCCGATTAGACTGCGCGAGAAGTCGTCGAATATCTCGAGGCGCCACTTGCCGATCTCCGGCCGGACGTCCATTATCTCGAGAGCAATCTCGTCGATCTCCGCGATGTATTTCTTCTCTTTGCTGTAATTAGTGGTACCGACCGTGGTCGTGCCCTTGAACATCATGTGTTCGAGCAAATGCGAAATCCCGGTGATTCCGTCACGCTCGTTGATGCTTCCCACGTTGAAGCCCACGACGCCGAAGAAGGTGGGCGAGACATCCCGCTTGACGACGACGAACTTCATGCCGTTATCGAGATGGAACTCGGTCACCTTGTCGGCCAGGGTCTCCGAAAGCGCGAGAGCAGGCACCAGGAACATGAACGCCACGAGCAGCACGGGCAGGGTAAATCTGCGCATTATTCTCTCCTTTCCCGCATGCAGGGTCATTCCCGGTAGAATTGGATGAGACTACAATCTCCCAGATTATATTGCCCGGCCCCGCCTTAATCAAGGGAAGTTAGGCGGCCGGGCCCGGCGATGGGGTCAGCGGCGATGGGGTCAGGTCTTAAAATGCACAGCCAGACGGGGTCAGGTCTCAAAATGCACAATCGGGCTGCGGGCCCCGGGGCTACCTGTACATGGACTTGATGGAGCCCCAGGTCTTCTCCTCCGAGACCCCTCCGCCGCACGGGTTATCTCCGTCCGTGCCGCAGGCACCCGCGCAGAAGACGGCCACGGGTTCGAACTGGACGAATTCGCAGTCGGTCACTCCCATAAAGCCCGAAGGGTCGGCAATGGGGCATATCCTGCCGCCCGATGAGGGTGCCAGCCAGCCGAAGCCGACTACGGCCGAGCGTATGTACTGGCATGCTGTCCAGGTGCCGGCGAAGGAGTCGCCGGGATGGACAATATCGGAGATCAGAAAGTCGAATCCACATGGCGTGAAAGCGCAGCTGCCCCAGGAATCGGGCCAGGTGAGTCCCACCATGGCGCCGGTGATGCCGTATATGTCATAGAAGACGGGGAATACATCGATGTCGTCGCAGCCGCTATATGTGTGGTTGATGGCGTCGCAGGTCTCGATGCCGGGAAGCCCGCTGCAGCTCATATTCCTGTGGCGCTCCACATGCAGGGCTACCTTGCAGCCGGAGTTGGCGAGGGCCGAAGTGGCAAGCATGGCCGATATGAGACAGGCCAGGACCGCGGCTCTTATCATCTTATCACCGTCCTTGTGCACCAGTGTCGCCTCCACCGGCACTTTACTAAACAAGCCCGCGGCGCTCAAGGTCTCATTTGGGCACACGGCAACGAACGGGTTGATTAGAACGGAGTTCATGGGTAAAATCGACTCGGGAGGGGAAATGCCTGCAAACCTGACTCCGCAGTATTTCGACGCCGAGAAAAAATACAAAGAAGCCGTCGGCGCCCGCGACAGGCTGCGCGCCCTCAGGGAGATGCTATCGGTCATTCCCAAGCACAAGGGGACGGAGAAAATCCAGGCGGACATCAAGCGCCGCATATCCCGCACGACCGAGGAGATCCAGCAGGCCAAGAAGGGCGGGGGCAAGCGACACAACGAATCCGTGAAACGCTCCGGTGCGGGCCAGGTCGTCCTGGTGGGGCCCGCGAATTCCGGAAAGAGCAGCATAGTCGACAAACTCACCCACGCGTCTCCGGAAATCGGAGCCTATCCTTACACCACCATGAAAGTCCAGCCCGCCATGATGCCTTACGAGGATATACAGATCCAGCTCGTGGACATGCCGCCCATCACGGAGACGCATTACGAGGGCTGGTTCAGCAACATCATAAGGGAGTCCGACATCATTCTCCTGGTTCTCGGGCTCGCCGACCTCGATCCCGATAAGTCGCTGGAGGTAATTATTGACCGCCTGGGAAACGCCGGCGTCAATCTCACGGCGGGGGAGCCGGACCTGGAGATACCTGACTACAGGGCGGCCGAGAAGAAGACGCTGCTCGTCGTGAACAAGATCGACCTGGGCGGCGCCGACATATTCATCGATATCGTAAGACCCGTCTCGGGCGACATCCCGGTCCTCAAAACATCCTGCGAGACCGGCGAGGGGCTCGAGGAGCTCCGGCAGAGCCTCTATGATGCCCTGTCAATAATCCGGGTTTACTCCAAGGCGCCGCATAAGGAGCCGGACCTGTCCAAACCCTATGTCGTCAGGAAGGGAACCACCGTCATCGAGATGGCGAGGATAGTGCACCGCGACTTCCACGACAATCTCAAGTTCGCGCGGGTCTGGGGTCACACCAAGTTCGAGGGCCAGCAGGTGGAGAAGGATTTTGTCCTGGGGGAGAAGGACGTCATCGAGTTTCACACCTAGGGGGCGCCGCCTAATATACCATCTTCCGGAACTCTTCCTCGCTTATCACCTTGAGGTCGAGGTCCCGCGCTTTCTC